>Ga0180009_10000293_pt1 | contig 71437 bp, 59 predicted proteins | sample OS_PC_MetaG_FD_123537 | JGI IMG/M metagenome (GOLD analysis project Ga0180009, IMG submission 123537) | Groundwater microbial communities from the Aspo Hard Rock Laboratory (HRL) deep subsurface site, Sweden - OS_PC_MetaG | ecosystem: Environmental > Aquatic > Deep subsurface > Groundwater... | reverse complement strand
GGAGGACCGTTTATGCCATCAATCACATTAAACCTGTACTTGCATAAGCGTTTTGTTTCGGGTAGATTATTATATGAGGCAACGATACCTGTTTCGAGTAGATTTTTGATGAGGCAATGCGGATTTTTGACTAAAAATTATTTTTGTTTTAGAATTGATTTTTTCCCAGGAGGTAATCCCCCGATGCGACTCGAAAGAATGGAAGGCAAGAAAATTCTCTGGCTGGTGCTGGTGGCGGCGCTGGTGCTGCTGGCCGCGGTCCTGCCGGCCGCGAAGCAAACCGAAAACCGGCCGAAGATCCCCAGATCCGGAATAACTGTTTGCGATTGAAGCTCCGGACAAATTTCGGATAATCCCATGTTCGCTTATCAGGAAGACGGCCGGTTTTTCGCTCAGGCCGGCCGCGGTCTTGAGGAATTGGCCGCAGCCGAACTGGCAGAACTAGGGGCCCTGGATGTTGAATTAAGCGGCGGCGGCCTGCATTTTCGCTGCGATGCGGCAGGGTTGTACCGGATCAATTATTGCTCGCGCCTGGTCTCGCGGGTGCTGGCTCCCCTGGCTGTTTTTCCCTGCCTTTCCGATCAGGCGCTTTACGAAGCGGCACGGGGCATCGAGTGGCAGGTGCTGCTCGCTCCGGAAAAAACCTTTGCCGTGTTTGCCAACGTTCGCGAGAGCCGCGTCAACCACGCCCACTTTGCCGCCTTGCGGCTGAAGGACGCCATTGCCGATCATTTTCGTGAGCGCATCGGCCGCCGCCCCGACGTGGACACCGAACATCCCGATGTGTGGATCAACCTGGTCATCCGCCAGGATCAGGCGGTCATCAGTTTGGATACAGCTGGTGGCTCGCTGCACCGTCGCGGTTACCGCATGCAGTCGGTACCGGCGCCGTTGCAGGAAACACTGGCCGCGGCCATGGTGCGTTTGAGCGGCTGGCAGGGGGAACGGCCCCTGGTCGATCCCATGTGCGGTTCGGGCACCATCCTGGCCGAGGCCTTCATGCAATATTGCCGTATTCCTGCGGCTTTTAAAAAAGAAAAATTCGGTTTTGAATCCATGCCCGATTTCGATCCCCTGGTCTGGGAAGATGTGCGCCGCACAAGTGACGCCTGGCGCCGGGAAATGCCCGAGCGCTTGATTCGCGGCAGCGATTCAGACCGCCAGGCTATCGATGCCGCCCGGCGCAACCTGCGCGAGATACCGGGAAGCCGCGGCGTGCCCCTGGAACGCAAGGATTTCCGTGACCTGCCGGGGATCAGCGGCGCCACGATCATCTGCAACCCGCCCTACGGCATCCGCGCCGGCGCCTTGGACGAGACCCGTTTCCTGTACAAGGAATTCGGAGATTTTTTAAAACAGCGCTGCCAGGGTTCGACCGCTTATGTCCTTTGCGGCAACCTGGATCTGGTCGGTGCCATCGGCCTGAAACCTTCGCGGCGCTTCGTGCTGTACAACGGCCCAATCGAATGCCGGCTGTTAAAAATTGAGATCTACTGAAGTCCTGCCCTGTCACTTTCCTGCGCATGATCTCGGCCCAATTGCCGGTTTTAAAATAGTCAGCCCCGGGGATTACTTTTCTGAATCCCAGAAAGAAAAGAAATAAAAGAATTTCTGGGGGAAACTGAAAAACTTGAAGATTGTTGCCGCATGCAAGTTAGTTGCAATCTGGTCAGCTCAATTTTTGATTGCCGACAGAAAGTGGTTCATGGTATCACAGAGTCCGGGCCAGGAAAGGATGGAGTTATGATTGTATCCCTGGACCTCAATGGTTTGTGCAGGCCCTTTCCAGGCCGCCACCAGCCGGCGTGAACATTCTGCAGGTATTACTTCATCGTCGCCGGCGATCACGCACAATAACGGGCAGGCCGCAAGCGAAGCGTATGGCAACGATTCAAAAGGGTGTTTCAGCAATAAGCGGACCGGGAAAATTCCATAATTCTTTTTTATGACATTCAGGAAACTGTCGAAGGGAGCGATTAAAGTGACCCCGGCAATCGGCCTTTTGCTGGCCAGGTAAGTGGCTACACCTGTGCCCAAGCTGAAACCTACAGTGACGATACAGCGAGGATCGACATCGGGACGGGTCGCTACGTTATCGAATAAGGTCAAAGCGTCGCGGAACAAATTCCGCTGCGAGGGTTTACCCTGACTAGCGCCGTAGCCGCGGTAATTCAGGGAGATGGTGGTCCAGCCGGAGAGCCGGCCAAATTCCATCACCTGATAGGAAATTTCCTCGGCATTGCCGCCGAAGTAAAGAATAACTGGCTGTTTTAATGTGTCTGTCGTGTGGTGAATCCAGCCGTGCAATACGATACCGTCGTCTGCCTTAAGTAATAATGGGCTGATGCCCGGCTGGCGCTGCATCTGTACGCGTGTCTCTTCGGGCAGAGGCATGGGATAGAAGATAAACTGATCCTGATTGAAGTAGAGGTAAAGTGACAAACCGACATATAGAATACCAAACGGTACTGCCAGGCCAATACTATATTTACGAAGAAAAGTCAGAATTTTCCTCATTGTTTTTTCTGCATTTAATCTTCAAAATATAATTCCAAAGCCTCTTTTAAATTGGCCACTGCCGCGTCGAGTGCTGTGCCGAAGCTGGAAACATCCACGTTCAGACATTGGGACACGAAGTATTTATCTTCCCAACAAACGACATATTTAATGTTTTCCATCGATCTCTCCGGAATAATAATAACTTCAATTCAATTAATTCTCAAGCCGAGACAATCAATTGGTAGGGGCGGTTCACGCTTGTCCCCGCCAGGGGGAACCGCCCTTTCATTCCGATAAAATCCATGCGGGGACACGGACCGGGGCAATTCGTGAATTGCCCCTACGGATTCAACATGCCAATTATTTAATCAATACGGCGTTTGCTTTCGTTTGGGCAAAGCGTTATAGTGAATATTAAAAAGTCATAGTGAGAGATGAACGCCATGGACAAGAACCGGGAGAAATTGGAAGGGCTGATCGGGTTTTTTGAGAACAACATCCGCCAGTACAAAGGGGGCGGCTATGACGAGGCGAAAGCCCGGGTTGATTTTATCGACAAATTATTCGCCTTGCTGGGCTGGGATATCGCCAATGAACAGGGGCATTCCGAGCAGTACCGCGAAGTGATCCGCGAAGACCGCCTGGAGATCTCAGGCCGCATCAAAGCCCCGGATTATTGCTTCCGCGTTGGCGGTGTCCGGAAATTTTTCGTCGAAGCCAAAAAACCCTCGGTGGATGTCAAGAGCGACATCGCCGCCGCCTTTCAACTGCGGCGTTATGCCTATACGGCCAAGCTCCCCTTGTCGATCCTGACCGATTTCGAGGAGCTTGCCATTTATGACACGCGCATCAAGCCCGATCAACGTGATAGCTCATCGGTCGGCCGTATCTTTTACTGCACTTATAAAGATTATCTGAAAAACTGGGATTTTATTTTTGACACTTTTTCCAAGGATGCCATCTGGAAAGGGAGTTTCGATCGCTATGTTGAGGAAAACAAGCGCAAAAAGGGGACCTCGGAAGTCGATAAAGAATTCCTCAAACTGATCGAAAAATGGCGCGAAAACATTGCCAAGTCGATCGCCCTGCGCAATCCGGATCTATCCATTTACGAATTGAACGACTCGGTGCAGAAGACCATTGACCGCATCATTTTTTTACGTATTGCCGAAGATCGCGACATGGAAAAGTACGGGCGATTGCAAACAGTTTTGGAAAACAAAAAAGAAATTTATCCGCAATTGGTCTCCTTGTTTGCCCAGGCGGATGCCAAATACAATTCCGGGATTTTTGATTTCAAGGCCGACCAGTTGACGCCGAAACTGAAGATCGATGACAAGGTGTTCCGGGAAATCATCAAAGATCTGTATTATCCCGAATCGCCCTATGAGTTTTCCGTGCTGCCGGTCGAGATTCTGGGCAATATCTACGAGCAGTTCCTGGGCAAAACCATCCATCTGACTGCCGGCCACCAGGCCAGGGTTGAGGAAAAACCGGAAGTACGCAAAGCCGGCGGGGTCTATTACACGCCGAAATATATCGTCGATTATATTGTAAAAAACACGGTGGGGGAATTGATAGCGGGTGCCCGAAAGGACACGAAGAAGGAAAGGGCGGAGGCAAGCCCCGCCCCTACCGAAAAATCAATTCCGCTGATAAAAATCCTCGACCCAGCCTGCGGTTCGGGGTCATTCCTGATCGCCGCCTACCAGTACATGATTGACGTTTATCTGGAATATTACACGGGATTAATTGGTAGGGGCACGGCGCGCTTGTCCCCGACGGTGGGCCGTGCCCCTACGGTTGAGCGAGACAAAAAAATCTTGCAGCGCTCGTTGAAGGAGAATCGGATCTATCCGATAAAGCAGAATGAATACCGGTTGACCATCGGTGAAAAGCAGCGCATATTGCAGGAACACATCTACGGTGTGGATATCGACCGCCAGGCGGTGGAGGTGACCAAGCTCTCATTATTGCTGAAACTACTGGAGGGTGAGAACAGCGAATCGACCGGCTATTTGTTCAAGTATTCAGATATCAAATTGCTGCCCAATTTATCTGATAATATCAGGTGTGGTAACTCCCTGATCGGGTCCGATTTCTATGATTCTGTACAAAAAGATCTCTTTAATGATGAGGAAGTATCGCGCCGGCTCAATGTCTTTGACTGGGAAAAGGAATTTCCGGAGGTGTTTAAAAACGGCGGCTTCGACGCCGTGATCGGCAACCCGCCCTATGTGCGCCAGGAGGGATTGGGCGAATACAAGGAATATTTTTCAGTCCATTACCGGGTGTACCACGGCGTTGCCGACCTGTACGCTTATTTCATCGAAAAAGGAATTAGCCTTCTAAGGAAAGACGGTTTGTTCGGCATCATCGTGGCCAACAAGTGGATGCGGGCCGGCTATGGTGAACGCCTGCGCCGTTTCCTGAAGAGCAAAGAAATTTTGGAAATCCTCGATTTCGGCGATCTGCCGGTGTTCGAAAAAGCGACGACCTACCCATGCATTTTGCTTGTGAAAAATCACGACAGGGAAGATATCAGTAGGGACAGGCGTGTCCCCCCCTTGCGAGGATCGCGACCTGTCCCTACATTCGCGGCCGTCAATGTAAAAACGCTGATTTTCGGAGATCTGTCCGCGTATGTTGCGGCGAATAAATTCAAGGTTGATGTGGAGCAATTGGATGATTCCGGCTGGGCTTTGGCCGGCGCCGGAGCCCAGGCGCTGCTGCAAAAATTGAAGGCCATGGTCGAATCACGGCGCGCTGTCACCTTAGGCGAATATGTAGATGGTAAAATTTATTACGGCATCAAAACTGGCTTGAACGAAGCTTTCGTTATCGACGAAGCGACCAAAAAAAGATTGATCAGAGAAGATCCAAAATCCAAAGAGATAATCAAACCTTTCCTTGCCGGCCGGGATATTAAAAGATATCAACAACCGGTCAGCGATAAATAATTGATTTTCACCCGACACGGGATCGATATTAAAAAATATCCGACCATTGAAAATTATCTATTGCCATTCAAAGAACGTTTAATGCCCAAACCCAATAACTATAAGGGCAAGGAATGGAAAGGTCGAAAGCCTGGAGCTTATCAATGGTATGAGATTCAGGACACAATTGACTACTTTGAAGAATTCGAAAAACCTAAAATGTTGTTTCCAGATATTTCAATGAGAGGAAATTTTGTTTTTGATCAAAATGGAAATTATTGTGTTAACACTGCTTATATTATTCCTGTTAATGATCTGTATTTACTGGGTATTTTGAATTCAAGATTGGTAACTTTCTTTTACAAAAATCTTTCAAATATTTTTCGTGGAGGGTATCTCCGGTTTATTTATCAATATTTGGTTCAAATCCCAATTAAGGTGATTGATTCTGAAAACAATAAAGAAAAACCAATGCGTGCAAATATGATCGAAATAGTCGAAACCATGCTCGAGCTGCAAAAGAAATATCATGATTCACGACTTGAAAGTGAAAAAAACATGTTCAAAAAACAGAGCGACATTCTGGACCAAAAAATTGATCGCCTGGTTTATGAATTGTATGGATTGACGGAGGCTGAGATAAAAATCGTGGAGCAGAAGGATGCCTGATCCCGTAGGGGCGGTTCACGAACCGCCCCTTGATTCCGATAAAAATCCATGCGGATACGCGGAATGGGGCAATTCGTGAATTGCCCCTACGGAAAATAAATGGTTTTTAATGCCGATGTTCATAACTGCAATTCTATTTTGCGGTTCACGCTTGTCCCCGACAGGGGGAACCGCCCCATCATATCGAAATAATCGACGTTGCCAAACAAGCCGGGGCAATTCGTGAATTGCCCCTACGGGGAATAAATGATTCTTATTGCTGATGTTTATAACGGTAGGAAGATAAATGATTTTTAATCCTGATTTTCATCATCGCAGGTCCATTCGTATGCGCGGATGGAATTATTCTTTTCCCAGTCGGTATTTTGTGACGATTTGCGCATATAAAAAAGAATTTTTATTTGGAAATATCGTTGACAAGCAAATGGTTTGTAATGAATTAGGTGGAATTATTATGAAAGAATTATTACGAATTCCAGAACGCTTTTCCAATACTGCTTTGGATTGTTTCGTGGTTATGCCTAATCATGTGCATTTTAATTTATCCGTAGGGGCGGTTCATGCTTGTCCCCGCCAGGGGGAACCGCCCTTTCTTGCGGTTCACGCTTGTCCCCGCCAGGGGGAACCGCCCTTTAATTTTGATAATGTCCAATCGGATGCACAGACAGGGGCAATTCGTGAATTGCCCCTACGGGATAAACGTCGGAAAATGCTGTTATTTAAAATGATAGGGTATTTCAAAATGAATTCGGCCAAGGAAATCAACGTTATCCGCCAGTCTCCGGGTTGTCCTGTTTGGCAGAGAAATTATTTTGAACGAATTATCCGCGATGAAAACGAATTACAACGAATCCAAGAATATATCTTGCAAAATCCTTTAAATTGGAGCCAAGACGAAGAAAATCCGGATTTTGTTTCTAAATGAATTTTATTTGCACTCGTAGGGGCGATTCATGAATCGCCCCATTTGCGGCAACATTTCCGATTCCAGACCTGGGCAATTCGTGAATTGCCCCTTCGGGAAATAAATGGTTTTTAAAACCGCTTTTGTTCTCAGGGCAATGTACGCAGGAAGGAACGGCGGGCGGTTTCGACCAGCAGAAGCATGAACAGTCCCAGGGCGATGAAATAGGGGAACAGCTCGGTGGTCTCGTAATAGTTTTTTGTCTTGAGCTTGGTTTTTTCCCAGCGATCGATCTCGCTGAAAATATTGCGCAGCGAATCGGGGTCGGTGGCCCGGAAATAGAGGCCGCCGGTGGTTTTGGCCATCTCCTGCAGCAGGGGTTCGTCGATCTCCACGCTGACCATGACGTGCTGTTGGCGGCCAAAGGAATCGAGGACCGGATAAGGTGCTTGGCCGCGGGTGCCGACGCCGATGGTATAGACCTTGATGTTGAAGTTGCGGGCCATCTTGGCCGCGTCGCGTGGGTCGATCTCGCCGCGGTTGTTCACGCCGTCGGTGAGCAGGATGATGATCTTGGTCTTGGCCGCGGCATGCTGGATGCGGTTGACCGATGTGGCCAGGGCCATGCCCAGGGCCGTGCCGTCCTCGAGTTCGCCAAGGTCGGTATCCTGCAGGTAGAATTTCAAGATGCTGTAGTCCACGGTCAGCGGGCACTTGGTGTAGGATGTGGCGGCGAAAATGACCAGTCCCAAGCGGTCGCTGCTGCGCTTCTCGATGAAGGAGGCGATCACTTCCTTGGCTACTTCCAGCCGGTTTTTTGGCTTGAAGTCCATGGCGGCCATGGATCCCGAGATGTCCAGGGTCAGGAGGATATCCATGCCCTTTTGTTCCTCGATCTGAAAGGTATTGAGCAACTGCGGCCGGGCCAGGGCCATGATAAAACAGAACAGGGCCGCCATTTTAAAGGCGTTCAGGTTGCGGATCAAGATTGTTTTCATGGTCGGGGCCGTGGCGGAAAATAATTTTTGCGATGTGAACCAGATGTGGCGTTGACCTTTGCGGGCCAGGAAACGGTTCCACCATGCCAGCAGGGGCAGCAGCAGCAAAAGCAGCAGGGCGATGCTATTGGCCAGTTTGAACATGGGCCTCCGCCATTGCCGTTTCGCGGCGTTTTTTGTGCTTTTCGATCAAAGCGGCGATCATTTGAAAAACCCCGGCCACGGCCTCTTTTTCCGGAACCTGACGGGCGAATTTCACCAGGTCGGCCTGGCGGAACAGGGTTTCCATGTGGGCTAGTATCTCCCCGTCCTTTTCGCTGTTTTTTAACTGCTCGACGGTTTCGGCCGTAGTGAAATCGGCGGCGTTGAATTCGTAGGCGCGCTCGATGAAATGCTTGATCATTTCGCTCAGGGAGATAAAAAACTGCCGGAATTCACCCAGTTGCGGCAGGTTTTTTTGGCGCAGTTCCCGAATGCTCATCTCCAGTTCGATTTCAGGCGAAAGCAAGGGAGCGGTCTCCGCCAACCGCTTTTGCTTCATTTTTTTCAACAAAAACCAAAGCAAGGCCCCCAGCAGGAGGAGCATCATGAAACCGGCAGCGTATTTGAGCAGGTGCCTGGGATTGCCGCGCATGACCAGCAGTTCTTTCAGGGGTTTGATGTCGCGGTCGCTCTCGGTCAACAGGGAACGGATGCGGATGGTCAGCTGGCCGGTCTGTTCATGGTCCGGGTCACCCTGGTGCGGAAGCATTTCGACGGTGAAGGGGCCGACATTGAACTCACCGGTCTTGAAAAAAGCGATGGTGATGATTTCTTCAAAAGTGGTGACACCGGGAGCTTTTAGCGTTGGCCGCTTGCTGCGGCCAATGATTTCATAAGCACCGTCTTCTACCTTGATATCAATGCTGTCGATGGCGCTGTCGGTGCGGACCACCAGCCGTAAATCGATGTGCTCGGCAATGGTGGCGGTTTGGCTGGAGGCCGACATGGTCACCTGGGCGGGAACCGCGGTCAGCGGCAGGAGCAAGAGCAGCAGTATGAATGGCAGGGGTTTCATCGGGCGAATTTTTTCTTGCGCCTTAAAAAAAGATCGAAAAGGGGCTTTTCGTATTCCCGGTCCGAACGGATGGTCAAGAAGTCGATTCCGTTCTTGCGGAATAGTTCGCTCAAAGCAAGATCTTTTTCGTTGCGGATTTTTGCAAATTCCCGGCGTAAAACGTTGTTGGTGAAATCGGCGCTGAAATCCTGGCCGCTCTCAAGATCGCGCAAGTGAAAATGGCCCTGTTGCGGGAGTTCCCGTTCGCGGCGGTCGGCAATATCGATGGCGATCAGGTCATGCTTGCGGCCGGCGATTTTCAGCGCCGTTTCGAAGCTGTCGTCCAGGAAGTCGGAGATCAAAAAGACAACCGCCTTTTTTTTGATCAGCGAAGTCAGATAAACCAGGGCGTTGCTGATCGAGGTCTCCCGCCCCAGCGGCTTGAATTCTATGATGTCACGGATGAGGCGCAGCAGATGGGTGCGGCTTTTTTGCGGCGGGATATACAATTCGATGCGATCGCTGAATAGCAGCAGCCCCACCTTGTCGTTGTTGAGCATGGCCGTAAAAGCGATCAGCGCCGACAATTCGGCGGCAATCTCCTTTTTGCTCTTGGAGCTTGAGACGAATTGCAGCGACGCGGAAAGGTCGAGGGCCAGAATGATGGTCAGCTCTCTTTCTTCGATAAATTGCTTGACATAGAGCCGGCCCAGACGTGAGGAAACGTTCCAGTCGATAAAACGCGAATCGTCGCCCTGCTGGTATTCGCGGACCTGCGAAAATTCCATGCCCCGGCCTTTGAAAGCCGAATGGTATTCCCCGGCAAAGACATCGCGGGCTGCTTTACGGGAAATGATCTCGATCCTTTTTATTCTTTTTAAGGTTTCTTCGGCGATCATGGCCGGGCCTGGTCAGGCAAAATTGCGGTCACATGGATTCAATGGTGATCCTGCCGCTGTAATTGATCTTGAAATTCATGGGGTAGCCCAGCTTCATGTTCCAGACCTTGGGCAGGTTTTCAGCCATCTGCATGAAAGAACTTTTCAGTTCCAGGGGGATCTTGGCGATTAGTTCGATGCCCTCGACATTGCTGAAATTGAGTTTGATGTTCTTGTTGCGGCAGTAGAATTCCAAACTGTAGTTTCCGGCCGACGTGTTCTGGATGTAGATCATGGTCACATCAAAAACCTTTTCATCCATCGCAGTTGCCTCCCTGGTCAGAGTCAGCAGTTTTTTGCCAAATCAAATTGTAGCAAAAAAAGGATCTTATTGCCAGCAGGGTTTTGTGATTTTCGTGATCCCGTCCTCAAGTCAGGAATTACCTGATGGAGCGAAACTATTGATTTTTTTATTCCGCTTTGTTATAAATGCTGTGAAGCGGGTGAATATTTAGATAGGGTAATGGTTATGATCAAATCGTACATTGTCAAGTGCTGGCATTGCACAACCGAATTTGACGCGGTTTCGGCCGCCGACTGCAGCCATTCCACCCCGACAAAAATTTGCCCTTTCTGTCTGAAGTGTTTTTGCAACGCTTCAGAAGATTACAAAAAAAAGTATGTGAAGAATTGTCCCAAGGAGATGCTGGCCGAAAACAAAGCAGCCCGTGATTCCATATATTTGAAGATCGGAGAAATATTGGTCAAGGCTGGCAAAATCTCCATCGAGCAGTTGGACACGGCGTTGGACAAGCAGCGCATCGTCAACAAAAAGCTGGGGGAAGTCCTGATCATGATGTCGCTGCTCACCCCGGACGAGCTTCAGCTTTACCTGCTCAACCAGAACAGCATCGAGAAGATCGACTTGAAAAACATCACCGTGGACACGGGATTGATATTCCAGATCGGCAAGGAATTCTGCCTGGACCAGAAGATCGTGCCCATTGAGATCCAGGAGATCGCCGGCGGGCAGGTGCTGCGTTTCGCTTTTTATTCAGTCAAGGATCTCCCAAAATTAAAAAATCAGGGAGAACTGCAAAAATATAAACTGATCCCCTACCTGGCCCAGAAAGAAGAAATTGAAAGCCTGCTGAAAAACCTGAAAAATACTGAAATGGATATCAAGATTTATACTTCGCTGGAAAGCACCAAATATATCCGCATTTTGAATTCGCTGGTCAAATCGGCGGTTCAAGCCAGGGTTTCCGACGTTTTTTTTGAATTCAAATCCGGCCAACTCGTAATTTTCTTTCGCAACGGAGAATCTCTCTCCCGCGTCGACCAGCCCATCGGCGACCCGAAGGAATTTTTTAAAAAGATAAAGGAAATCTGCGGGTTCAAGCGCGAGGAAAAGCAAACGCCACGGGAATCCTGGCTGAATTTGAGCAAAAAATTCAGCCATTTGAAGATCAAGGTGCTCTACTATTCCGGCGGCACCCAGGAAAACATCCGCTTTAAATTCAACAACCTGAAGGATTTTGCCAAGAAGATCGCCGAGTTGAATCTTGAGCGCGATGAAATGGAGCGGATCCAGTCCATCTTGCAAAAACCAAGCGGCTTGTTCATTGTGGCGGGGCCTGCCTACAACAAAACCAATGAAAGCCTTTATGCACTGATGAATACCCTGATCGGCGAACGGCTCGCCACCGTGGAAAACGCCGTGGTGCTGCGCAACGAGCGCTTCTTTCAGATCGAAAACCAGGGTGGCGATGTCAGCGACGCCGTGTACAAGAACCTGCTTTTTTACAAACCCGATTCCATGTTCTTGTTTGATTACTTTCAGAAAAGTTACAATCGCCAGTTTCTGAATTTCGTGGAAATGGGCAAGCTTTTCATCGAATTGCAGGGTTTTTCCTATGAGGAAATTTTTGAAAAAATGCAAGTCGAAAACGAAGTCCCGCCGTCCTTTCTAGCAGAGAACCTGCGCCTGGTGGTATTTCAGCGCCAGGTGAAAATTCTTTGCCCGCACTGCAAAACACCGCATCCGCAATCAGCCCGCGAACTCTTTAAAAACAAGGAACTGACCATCGACTACAAGATTTTCCGGGAAAATGGCTGTCCGGAATGCCAGTCCAGCGGCAGCAGTCACGATGAAATTTTCTACGAGATCTTCACCATAGACAACAAGGAGCGGGCCCGCTTCCAGCAAAGCCACCTGGTTGCCCTGGATAAAAAAATCTCCGAAGGCGGGAACCTGACCGTTGCCCAGAAGGTTTTTAACCGGGTGCTGAAGGGTGAAGTGTCCTACAAGGAAAGTACCCGTTTCTTTTGATCAGGCCCTGAAATTCCGGCTGCAATCCAAACAAACAAAGGCCTGCGCCTGTCTTTTTGCTTCACGCTGCTTTTCCTTTTTGCGGCGCCAAAACAAAAAAACTGCCAGGATCAGGATCATGGCGAACGGGAGGCTGGCGTGGCTCAGCAGGAAAAGCAAAAAGACAAGGAAAAGGGACAGGAAAAAAATGAATACAGTGAACATGATCTCGGTAAAAGATTCGTTGCCGGAGGTATCCTTTTCGTTTTCGAAGGGCAGGGTGGCGCTGGAGCCGCAGGCCGGGCAGGGTGGGGGGGGCTGGTTCATTTGTCTAAAAGTATCCGAGTTCCCAATGCCTGGTTGAAATCGGAAAAGAGTTTCTGGGCTTCGCCGCTCTTGAGTTGTTCGCTGAAAATGTTCAGGCGCGAGTCCAGCAGATCGAGCAGGTGCAGAAGATATGCTTCTTTTGTTTTTGGGACTTCGGGTGAGCCATATTCCTTTTCGCCGTGGTGCGAGACGATCAGGTGCTGGATACGGATGCTGAGGGCTTCCGGGAAATCGGCGATCTTGTTTTTCATTTCCAGAAAAATCGTCAGGCTAATAACCAGGTGGCCGAGCAGTCCGCCGGCCAGGGTTGTCTCCAGTGCCGGTTGGGTCTTGAATTCGGCGGTTTTGCCGATATCGTGAAAGAGGGCGCCTATGAGCAGCAATTCCTTGTCCAGTTCGTAATGGGGGGCAATAGCCAGGATCATCTTCAGCAGCGAATGGGTGTGCTGAAGCAGGCCTCCGGCAAAGGCGTGATGGATTTTTTGGGCACCGTAGGCCTGACGGAAAACCGGCCCGTATTCTTCCTTGAACAATTCGCTAAGTCTGTGCAAATGGGGATCGCTGAGGTTGCCATCCAGCAAAGAAAAGGTCTCAACCAGCAGCGCCTCGCTGTCAAAAGGCGGGGTTTCACTGAAATCGCCGGGAGCGAAGCCGGGGTCTCCGGAAACAATGGGGCGCAAGTGGCTGACGGTGATCTGTTTTTTCCCCCGGTAGTCCCTGATTTCACCGCTGATCTTGTAGATGTCTCCGGCCCGGAGCAGTTTGTGATATTCCCCGACGTTGTTCCAGACCTTGGCTGGCAGGCGTCCGGTCTTGTCCATCAGTGTCAGGTCAAGAAAATCGTCGCCGTTCTTGGTCTTTTTTTTGACGATTTCCTGGACGCGGTAAAACCAGCTCACATTTTCGCCGGTCTGCAGGCTATCGATGCAACGGGGGGCTCCCTTGCTCTTATCAAAAAGGTTCATTGGGGACTCCTTAGCTTGGTCTCGATCTTGTAAGAGGAGCGAATATCGTTCAGCCAGGCGGATAGCTGCTTTTCCGTTCGCAGCTTGCGCAGGTATTTTTCGATCAGCGGCGCCATTTCGACCAGGGTCCGCGGTTCCAGGCCGAGCTGCTGCTGCGAGGGCAGGTAGTCGCGGTTGAAGAAGTCCTCGATCTCGTTGAAGGGGATCGTGATCTCCATCTGGAATTTTTCCCTGAGCACTTTTTCGTATAGGACTTTTTCCCGGATGAATTCTTCAAAATCGCTCCAGTTCATGGCGAAATTGTTCAGCGTGGCCAGCAATTTTTCCAGCGATCCGGCCTTTTGCAGGATCTGTCTTTGCACCATTTCGAAATCCTCTTCACTGAGGTTGAATTCGTCGCCGAATTCGAGGGCGATCGTCTTGTAAGTGATCAGGTCGCCCAATATGCGGGAATAGAAGTTTTCTTCCGATTCCTTGCTCTGCCTGAGTATGGGGAAAAAGACAATGGCCCGCTCGATATCGTGGATGGTGATGATCTCCTCGTTGACGGTGGCGGCGATCCTGTCGACCAGGATCGGCCCGGGTTGGAGCAGGATGAACAGGCAAAGCAGGGCTTTAACGATCATGGTCGGACCCCTTGGCAGTGAAGAATTGTGCAGTTTGGCGCATCATGCTTGAATGGTAGCAGAAACCACTCTTTGCCGCAACGGTTGGCGCCCGGCCGCTTGGGAAGACCGGATTTGCATATTTACCCGGCTTGATTTAAAATCAGCCAGCCGTTAATTTTGGCTTGGAGGTCAATGTGCGGAACAAACGTCTGCTCGCTGTCTGGCTTCAGCAAATTCGGGCACCCTTTTTGATCCTGTCGGTGGCCTTGACCCTGGTCGGTATCGCCACCGCGTACTGGCACGGCTTCGGCCATGCCGGCCACGCGATGCTTCTGCTGGCAGGCGTGGTCCTGTCCCATGTGGCCGTAAACCTTTTTAATGAGCTTTCCGACCATGAGACCGGGATAGATGAAAACACCGCGCGCACCCCATTCAGCGGCGGCAGCGGCATGCTGCAGGCTGGAAAGACAACGGTGCCTCAGGTAACGCTGGCCGCTTACGGTTCCCTGCTGGCCGCCGGCATCATCGGCCTCTACTTTTGCCTGGTCAGCGGCTGGCCGATCCTGGCTTTGATGGTGATCGGCGCGATCGCCGTCCGCTTTTACACCTCGCACCTCTCCAGATGGCTGATCGGTGAATTGGTCAGCGGCCTGACCCTGGGCAGTTTCGTTGTCATCGGCGTCCATTACGTCCTGACCTGCTTCATGACCATGGACATCATCTATATTGCCCTGGTGCCGGGAATACTGACGGCGCTGTTGCTTTTTTTGAACGAGTTCCCCGACGCCGACGCCGACCGCCGGGGCGGGCGCCGGCACCTGGTCATTTTTTTCGGCAAAAAGAAGAGCGCCTCGATATATGCTTTTGCAGTGCTTCTGCTTTTCGTTTTGATCGCGGCCGGACCTTTTGTCCAGAATATTCCCTATACAGTGCACATCGCCCTGGCAACCCTGCCCCTGGGCGCTGCCGCAGCTTTCCTGACTCTGAAATATCACAACGATCCGGCCCGCCTGGTCCCGGCCCAAGGGTTGAACGTAGCCCTGGTGATCCTGACCGATCTGCTGCTGGCCGTCGCTTACTTTTTATAAGCGAGAGGTGTGGGATCTCCCCCAATCGTCCCAGCCCATTCTCCAGCGACAAGGATAAAAAATGGCTGGGATTACGCGCGGGAAACTTTTTCGCCCTTTTATACGTCTAACTATAAGTAGCAAAAACTATCCAATAAGCCAAGGAAGTGTCTTGTATCATGAAAAAAATTTGTATTTCGGTTATTTTAATCATTTGGTGTGCGCTGCCCGCCGCGGCACAGACTGCACCGGCCTCAGACCGCGAAGTTCAGGCCAGACGGGCCGAAGAAGCGGTTCATATAGACGGCCGGCTTAGCGAAGCGGTATGGCAGGGGGCCGGGGTGGGCGATTTCACTCAGCGCAATCCTTTGGACGGCAAACCGGCCAGCGAACGTACCGAGGTCTGGGTAGCTTTTGACGAGAAAGCGCTGTACGTGGCCGCACGGCTGTACGATTCCGAGCCCGGCAAGATCGTCAGCCTGCTCGGGCGCCGCGACGACGAACTCGATTCCGACTGGTTCAGCTTCGCGGTCGACCCTTATTTTGACCGGCGCAGCGGCTTCCAGTTCAGCGTCAATCCCGCTGGCTCGATCATCGACAAGACCCTGTACAATGACGAATGGGATGACTACACCTGGGACGGGGTCTGGGCAAGCGCGGCCCGGATCGACGAACAGGGCTGGACCGTGGAGATGCGCATCCCCTACGACCAATTGCGTTTTCCCGTCCGCGACGAATATGTCTGGGGGGTCAATTTCAAGCGCACCATCCAGCGTAAAAATGAACAGGATTATTTCGCCTGGGTGCCCAAGGAAGAGAACGGCTTCGTTTCGCGCTTCGCCCGCTTGACCGGTATTCGCGATATCCGTCCCGGCCGCCATTTTGAAGCTATGCCCTACACGGTTGCGCGGCTGGCCTTCAGCCCGGAGGAAGCGGGGAATCCTTTCCGCACCGGCAGCGACCTGTTCGCCAGTGCCGGTCTCGACCTCAAATACGGCCTGAAAAGCAATTTGACCCTTGACCTTTCCCTGAATCCCGATTTTGGCCAGGTCGAGGTCGATCCGGCCGAGGTCAACCTCTCGGTGTTTGAAACATACTATTCCGAAAAAAGGCCGTTTTTTATTGAAGGTTCGAATATTTTCGCTTTCGGCTACGGCGGCGCCAACAGCAATTTCGGATTCAACTGGGGCAATCCCGAATTCTTCTACAGCCGCCGCGTCGGCCGGCCGCCGCAGGGCTGGGTCGACAGCGACGACTATGTCCGCTACCCGGAAATGACCACGATCCTGGGCGCGGCCAAGCTGAGCGGCAAGGTGGCCGGCAACTGGAACATCGGCTTTCTGAACGCCTTGACCGCGCGTACCTACGCCGACGTGGACAGCATGGGCCGCCGCTCTGCCTGTGCGTGTCCGCCTGACTGCGAGCGCTCTCGCTCAGGCAGGCACGCAGACAGGTCAAGCCAGGAGGTGGAGCCGTTCAGCGACTACAGCGTCCTGCGCGTCCAGAAGGAGTTCAACCAGGGGCGGCAGGGACTGGGCTTCATCGGCACCGGGGTCTTTCGCGACTTGAACGATCAGGGATTGCAGGATATTCTGGGCAGTCAAGCTCTGACCCTGGCAGCCGACGGCTGGCTACAACTTGGGAAAGCTCAAGAATGGGCATTGACAGGCTGGCTGGGCGCGACGCGTGTTGCCGGTAGCCGCGAATACATTCTCGACCTGCAGCAATCACCTTTGCATTATTTCCAGCGGCCCGATGCCGAATACCTGTCGCTCGATCCCGAGGCCACTTCCTTGAGCGGTTGGGCCGGGCGCCTGGCCCTGAACCGCCAGAAGGGGAACTTGATCTTCAACGCCGCCCTGGGGGCCATCTCGCCGGGTTTCGAAGTCAACGACCTCGGCTACCAATGGCGCGGCGACTATGTCAACTCCCACCTGGCTATTGGTTACAGTTGGCTCCATCCCGGCAAGGTCTTCCGCAGCGCTTCCATAATGGCCGCCCTGGCCCGGGGCTGGGATTTCGGCGGCAATGCCATCATGAATAATTACTTCCTTTTCTTGAACGGCGAGTTCCTGAACTATTGGGGCGGCGGCCTCGAATTTGGCTTCGTTGACGCGGCCTACGACAAGGAAACGAGCCGCGGCGGGCCGCTGCTCCGCCTTCCCCCTGGCTTCTGGGTCGAATTCGACGCCTACAGCGACAGCCGCAAGCCGCTGGTGCTTTCTCTTTGCGGCGAGGCGTCGCGGCGCCGGGACGGCAGCCGTGATTTCGCTTTCGGCCCGGCACTGCGCTGGAAGCCGCGCAGCAATGTTTCCTTGTCCGTTCATCCCCAGGTGGATTTCATCCATACCTATCGCCAGTGGGTAGCCAACGTGGACGATCCGCTCCAATCCGCCACCTTCGGCCGGCGGTATGTTTTCGCCTACCTGAACGAAAAAGTGCTCTCCGCCGAGATCCGTTTGAATTGGATTTTTTCTCCTAAGGTCAGTTTGCAGGCCTTCCTGCAGCCGTTGATCACCGTGGGCAAGTATGCCGAGTTCAAGGAACTGGCGCAACCGGCGTCCTATTCGTTCAACTATTACGGCCGCAACGGTTCGACGATCTTCCAGGACAATGAGTGCTATACGGTCGATGCCGACGGTGCCGGGCCGGCCCCGGAATTCACTTTCGCCAATCCCGATTTCAACTTCAAGTCGCTGCGCGGTACGGTGGTCTTTCGCTGGGAGTACCGCCCCGGCTCGACCTTCTATTTCGTCTGGACGCAGAACCGCCAGGATTTCGCCAACCCTGGCGACCTTGATTTCGGCCGCGATCTGGGCGACCTGATCTCGGCCCCGGGCGACAACATCTTCATGTTCAAGGCCACCTACCGCTTCAACCTATAGGCCAGTGACGAGTAACAAGTGACAGGTGACGAGGAGCCGCATATATCGATCTAAGAATTTGACCGCTTGCTGTTCCTTGTCACTCGTAACTTGTCACTTGTCACTATAGTTCGGTTCTTCTCCTGCCGTCCACCGTCCACCTTCAACCGTACACCGAGCTCTTTTAGATCAATACACGTTGCCGATGCCGATTTGAATGAAGAAGTTCTGCTCGGCGGCTTTGCGCAGGTTGAAGGCGAAATCGAGGCGGATGGGGCCGAGCGGGGTGCGGTATTTCAGGCCGAAGCCCAGGGCCCGCTCCATCTTGTTCAGGTTGAAGTCGCTGGACTTGCTGAAGACGTTGCCCACGTCGGCGAAAAAAGTGTAATACAGGTTTTCCATGGGGACGAGCAGGCTGGGCACGGTGACTTCCAGGTTGAACAGCAGCAGGATATTGCCGCCCTCGGGCCGGCCCTCGGGCTCGATGGTGTCCAGGTTGATCGGGCCCAGGCGGTCGTTGCGCGTGCCGCGGAAGGAATGGGAGCCGCCGGCGAAAAAACGTTCGCTGATCGACATGTCGCCGAAACCGAAGCCGTTTTTGACGGAAAAGGAAAATGTGCCTTCGCGCAGGATGGGATAGTGCTTTTGGTAATTCCAGAATAGTTTTAAGAACGTGTAATCCTTTTCGAAAACCGGCAGGCCCAATTTCATTTCGGCGTTGAGAAAATCGCCGTTGCGGGGATTGAACGGGTTATCGCGGTTCTCATTAACGAAAGAAAGCGAAAGGGCGGTTGTGTCGAATGGCTTGTTCAGCTGGTCGACGTTGAACACCACCGGGATGGCCAATTCGGTCAGGGTGGTGCGGTACCACTTTGCTGAGCCCAAAAAATACAGCTTGTCCGAGAATTTCTTGACCAAGGTGGCGCCCAGTCCCCAGCGGTTGAAGCGGTAGCTGGGATAGGTTTCGTCTTCTTCCCAGATCTTGAACGAGGTAGTGATCAAGTTTTTGAAAAAATAGGGGGTGTCAAGGGACAGGATGCCGCGGCGCTCGTTCAAGCCCAGCTGCAGGATGGCGGCTACCGAGGAGATGGAGTTGAACAGATTTTTTTCCTGATACTCCAGAGTGCCGCGCGGACCCCGTCTTTCTTCCCAGCCGAAGCCGAAACCGTAGAAACGGCTGCGGTCGGGAGTGACTTTGGCCAGTATGTCGATGGTGCCCTGGTCATTTTCGATCTTGTCCAGCCTGATCTCGGAAAAAATGGCACTGTTTTCAATTTCGGAGCGGAAGGCGTCGATCTGATTGCGGCTGAATGGCTGGCCTTGGCGCAGGGGGAATCGTTTTTTGATCAGGTTTTTCTGCGGATCGGAAGCACCGATGATGATCAGCTCGCCCATTTTTTTCAATTGCTTTTCGTCAATCTTGATCAGGAGCGATTTTTGTTGTCCCGGCGACAGTTCGTAACTGACGGTCGCTTCATCATAACCGCGGTTCCAGTAAAAATTTTGCAGCCGGTCGATGTCTTCGCTGAACTGCCGGGGGACATAGGGGCTGCCGGACTTGCTGCGCATCAGCCGGTAGAGTTCCTGGCTGGGAAAGGTCCGGTTGCCGCTGAATTCGACGTTATCGACAAGGAATTTCCGGCCTTCGTTGATGATAAAATCGATATCGGCGTACTTGCCCCGGAAACTCGGTTCGAGTTGGATATCGATAGGTGATATCCCCTGGTAGTAATAAAAAAGCTTGAGTACTTCCATGTCGGCTATAAGGGAATTGAGCCGCAGCCAGAATAGTTTATGGAAGATCAGGTCATCGGTCTTGATGATCTCCCTGATTTTTTCGTTGCTTACCGACTGGTTGCCGTGCACGGTGATTGTCCCCAGCCGGTAACGTCTGTTTTTTTGGACCGTGAAGAAAATGGTTTTATTCACCCCGTCCGTGCTGATGGCGGAAGTGATGCGGGCGTCGAAGTGGCCCTCATTTTTCAGATAGTTCAACAGCCGGGCCCGGCTCTCCTCTTCAGCCCATTTTTCAAAAACCTGACGTTCCCAGACCTCGGCGATCAGGGGCATCCTGGCGGCCATGCCCTGAAAAACGAAATTGTATTTGTAGCCGCAAGCGATGTCGATGGTGATATCCAGAAGCGAGCGTTCGCGATCGAGGAAATCTTCCTGCACTTTTATATCGGGAAAATAGTAGAGATTTTTTTTCAGAAGTTTCCTGGTTTTTTCGATTTTTTTGGCGAATTCGCTTTGGATATAGAAGCCGGAGTTTTTAAAGTAACCCGCAATGATCCGCGCGAGTTCATCGTCGTTGACCTGGACCAGCAATTGCCTGATGCGGGCGATCTTGCCCCATACGATATCGAATTGAATGATGCAGTCGGAACGTTTTTTGGCCAGAAAAACCCGAGGTGATATCCGGGCGTTGAAATAGCCCTTGGCTTTGAGCAGGGCTTGCAGTTCGGCCACGGCCTTGGCTACTTTGCTCGCTTCGAACAGATCGTTCCTGCGCAGGGAATAAATGGCGGCGCGCAATTCCCGTTTGCTGATGAAGTCGGTTTCACTGAATCGCAAGGCGCGGATGACCGGTTTGTTCTGCAGGATGAAAAAGACGTCCAGCAGGTCGGCATCCCGGATTTGGACCTTGGCTTCAATGCCGGCAAACACCCCTGTTTTGAATAAGTTCTCGATGCTTTTCCTGACATTCCGGTAATGGTAGGAGTCGCCGCTGCGCATGCTGATCAGGGCGCGATAAGGGAGCAGACGGGGATCGCTCTTTTGGTCTACGTTCAGCATCAGGATCTGTCCGACCTTTATGTTTTCCCAGGCCGGAGCGGCGGCCTGCCGCCCTGGTTGCAGCAAAAGCAGGCAAAATACGGCCGGGAGCAATTGCCGAGGGAAGATCTTGCGGCAGTTCACGGCCATTTCAGCGCCGGGTGCGCAGGCGCAGATCGAGGCTGTAGCGCCCTTCTTCGTTTCTCATGGCGATCAGGGAGATGGCCGGGGACAGTTGGTATTGCATGTAAAGGATTTCCTGGCGCGACGTGGACAGGTTGGTGGAGTAGACGACGATCAGATCCTTGGAGATGGTTTTGCCGATGGTCAGCCGCGAAGTGTCCAGTTCCGATTGACCGGAGAGGATGGGATCGATGCGCAACAGGTTGATGCCCAGCAGTTTATTGGCCCGCTTTTTGATCTCTTCGGTCAGCTTGGTGGTAACCATGGCCGTACTGCCCAGTTGCGAGCTGAGTTCAGCCGAACCCGATCTTTTAAACCCCTCGCCCAAGGAGACCAGGGCCAGGATATCCTGGGGCGGCAACGGTGGTGAGGAAACCAGTTCGGGTTTGGCGCGTGAGGCACTGCCGCGGATGTCGAAGCGGATGCGGTAATTCTGGATGAACGCTTCCGATTCGACCTGGATCAGCGGATCGATGAAAAAACTGTTTTTGAAAACCAGTTTGGCTTTCAGCAGGTTGAAGGAACGGTCGGAAAAATAGATCTCTCCCTGGTTGCCTTCGCCGGTCCCGCTTAAAATGGGGAAATTGGCATTGCCGGTCAGCCGCAACTTGAATTTGCCTTTGACGCGGCCCAGGGAATTGTTCATCAGGATATTCTCGCTGTTCAGCCCGATATCCAGCTGCAGCATTTCTTGGATCTTGGATTCGGCGGTCGACAGTTCCGAGCGGGTGTTGAAGATGAAGCGTTCATCGATCTCTCTTTGCCAATCAACCGACTGGAAGGCCAGGGTCCCGGACAGCAGCAATTGTTTCTGCCGGTATTTCAGGGTCAGGTCGGGATTGACCAGGCAGGAGGTGCGGTCCATGGGATAAAGGCGCAGGTCTTTTCCCTGGAGGTTGAAGGTCATGCTTTGCAAACTGCTGGGGCCGATGACCAGGCGGCCATTACCTTCCACCGTGCCGCCGCCCATTTTACCGCGCAGCGACTGCAGGATAAAACTCTTATTGACAAAAGTGACCGTGCCCTGGAAATTGTCCAGTGAATGGGAGAAGTTCGGCAGCGAGAAGGTCTGGCCGGAAAAGATGGCCACGCCCCGGCTGTTGATGATGCCGCTGCTGTCCGAATAAATTTGTCCCAACAAGCGCATGCTGCCGGCATTGTTTTTCCAGGGAATCAGCAGGTTCAGATCCATCAGGTTCAAATTGAATGTCCCGGAATAACGCGAAGCTTTGCGACTGATATCGAGTGAAAACGGGGAAACCCCGTCCTGGTTGAGCACTTCACCACTGGTGTTCAGGCTGAAATCGGAAAAATCGGTTACTATTTTGGCGCTGCCGTTGACGCTGAATTCGCGGTCGCGGTAAAAATGAACGTTGCTGAATCGGTAGGATAGCGCCAGCGGATCTTTAAGGAATTCACCGCGGCCGTCGATCTCCAGGTCGGCCCGGCCACTGAATTCTCCATGCAGTCGGGCTACGTCCATGCCGTCGATGCGGCCCTGCAGGTCGAACTTTTTCTGCCCGTAATCGATACTGACCTCGGCATGGGCCTGGCCGCCCTTGTATTGAAATTCCAAACCGCTCAAGGTTATATTTTGCAGATTGGAGCGCAGGGCGCTCTTGACCTGCGTGAGTGCGTATCCCATAAAATTCAGCCGCGGCGCCGTTAGGGAACCGATCAGTTCCGGAAGTGACAAGGCCCGGCCCGAGCTGTAGGTGAAATCACCGCTGATCCTGCCCCGCAGGTCCAGTTCCATGCCCAGGATCTTCATGATCTTTTGCGCTTCGCCTGCCACGTCCCGGAAGCGGATGCTGGTCTTTTGGGCGGCGATGTTCAGTTCGGCCCGGCTGCGCAGGTCGGGGGCGCTGATAAGGAATTCTCCCCGGCTTAGCAGCGGCGTGCTGCGGACTTCGCCCTGCAGCGATGAGATCCCCTGCTGATTGGCCAGGAAGTTGGAAAGTGTAAAGCGGCTGTCGATCTGCTTGTGGCCCGGCCCTTTGTCCAGATCCAGATGGAACGACCCGCTCCCCCGGCTCAGTTTCCACGGCAGCAAATCGATGTCCAGGTAGTAGGCTGAGTAGGCCGCCATGTTTTCCAGGTTCGCCAATTCGGCGCTAATTTTAATGTTCGTTGTCTTGGCCAGCGAATTGGTCTTACCGCTGATGCTGATCTGTCCGCCGTTGAACTGCAGCCGCTGTCCGGAAAACGTGGTCTGTTTTATTTTCTTTTCACGCAGGAAATCAATGGTGCCTCTGGCCACGAAGGGCTGGCTGAAAGAATGGGAAGGGCCAGCATCCAGTTCGGCCCGGCCGCGGAGGAATTCACTGTTTATCTGCAAGGCGCCGTTGGTGATGATCCCGGCCAAGGGAGCGTCGCCTTCAATTTCCAATAGGCGGGATATGTACGCGGCCGGAATGTCCCTGACCGCGATATTGGTTTCCCCGCTTTTGCTGCCGATACGTAGCGAGGACCTTGCCAGTGGTGTGTCGAACGCGGCTTCCAGGTCCAGGCTGCGGCTCTGGCTGTTCCAGTTCAAATGTCCGGAGAGGTTGCTGCCGGAATTTTCCATGATCAGGAAGGAAGGCGATGTGAAATCGGTCTTGATCTGCACCTTGTTTTTCACATTCCTGGCGATCTTGGCGTTTACATAGGCCAGGCCCTTGATGGTCAATTCTCCCAACAGCGGGCGCAGGATATTTTCGGGATTGCCCTGGGCGAACGAATTGAAATAGTAGGAACCGTCTTTCAGGATGCGGCCGTTAAGGTTGAAGAGAACCTCCCGGGTCTGCCAGACGAACTGGTTGATCCGCCAGGAAGTCCCCTGCCGGCGGACATCGCCGGTCAGGTTGCCTTCCAGCGTGACCGCTTCACCGCTGACGGGAATGGTGACTTTCAAATGCGGTGAATCCAAGCGCATGGACAGTCCGGCGGTCATGATCCTTGACTGCAAGTTGAAATCGAGCATTTGCACCTGCACGTCCTTGCCCTTGTAGACGAGTTCGCCGTGGCGGATGCTGACGCGGTTGATGGTAAAGGCTGAACCGAGCGCTTTGTCGTCGGTCTTGCTTTTCAGCAATTCGTCGTTGAGAACGAAAAACGGTTTTTCGATCTCAATGCTGATCGCCTTTTTTTTCATGAACAGCGAGGTTGGCGGCAGGTAAACATTGACCGCGGAGAACGAGACCAGGTTTTCGTTTTTGATCGGGAAATTTTTGATATCGCGGATCTCAAGCCCCAGGGGGAAAAGGGAGAGGCGCAGATCACTGAAGCGGATGTCGACGCGGCTGCCGGAAACGATCAAATGGTATATGTAGTATTTGGCGGCGTAATAGGCGCCTCCCAAAAAGAAAAGTATAAAAAAAAACTGATTAGGATTTTTATTTTTTTCTTCATCCGTCAGGGCTTGACCTTTTGCCAATCCTTTAAAAAGCGTTCCATGCCGCTGGCGGTCAAGGGGTGGTTGAGCAGCTGGGCCAGGGTGGCAAAGGGGATGGTGGCCACGTCGGCCCCGATCTTGGCCGCCTGCACGAAATGCAGCGGGTGGCGCACCGAGGCAACGATGATCTCGGTGGCAATGTCGTAGTTGTCGTAGATAAGGGCGATGTCCTCGACCAGTGCCATGCCGTCGCCGGAAATGTCGTCGATGCGGCCGACGAAGGGCGACACATAGGTCGCTCCCGCCTTGGCGGCCAGCAGGGCCTGGGAGGGGGAGAAGATCAGGGTGACATTGGTCTTGATGCCGCGGCCGGCCAGGGCCTTGACCACCTGCAGGCCTTCCAGGTTGATGGGCACCTTGATGACCACGTTGGCGGCGATGGCCGCGTATTTTTCAGCCTGGGCGATCATTTCTTCGGGTTTGCTGGCCGTGACTTCGACCGAAACCGGTCCCGGCATGGCGGCGGTGATCTCTTTGATCAGGGGAATGAATTCCCGCTGTTCCTTAGCGACCAGGCTGGGGTTGGTGGTGACGCCATCAATGACGCCGAAGGCCAGACCTTTTTTGATCTCAGTGATGTTGGCCGTGTCCAGAAATATTTTCATGCCTTTTCTCCATGACAAGCACAATAGCCATTATAGCAGAAGCTCGAAATTTAGCAAAGACACAACCAGCACTTGCCACCGTCAATACGTCAGCGGCTGTGCCAGGCGGCAAGGTAGCGGCGGGCCGCCTGGGCTTGGGCCGATGCGGCCGGAACAGCGATCAGGAATTTTTCCATCATGGCCGCGGCTTCGGCGTGTTGGCCCTGGCGGGCCAGCAGCAAGGCGAAATTGTAATGCAGGTTTGCGTCGGGCGAGCGCTGCAGCGCCCTGGTGAAATAGCTGCGGGCCTGTTCGAGATCGTTCAGCTGGGCGTAGGCGATGGCCATGTCGCGGATCAACTGGATGTCATCCGGTTGTTTTTGTTCCAGGCTGCGGTATATTGTCAAGGCTTCGGTAAAGCGGTTGGTCCGGTGCAGGAGGTAAGCCAGCTTGCGGGCGTAGTCATCGTTGTCGGGTTCGCTTTCATGAGCCTGGCGGTAATAAGTTATGGCCTGGGGCGACTTGCCCTGTGTTTCCGCTATGCTTCCCATCTGGGAATAGACGAAGGCTTTTTTGTCGACCAAATCCGTTTTTGTCAATTCCTGCAATTGGATCATGCCCTGGTCAAGGCGGTTCATTTTGATCAGTAGGACCGCGTATTCGGTTTTCAGGGTGGCATCGGTCGGAATGCGGATCATGGCGTCGCGGAACAGGGCCAGGGCCATGTCGCCCTGACCGTTTTTAAAATAGACATTGGCCAATATGGTGTAAGATCCGGCGTAATCGGGAATGAGTTCGATGGCCTGGAGCAGGCTGGCTGCGGCTGCGCTTGTTTGACCGTTGGCCGCCTGCACGGCGCCGCGGTTGAATATCTGCCAGCCGGCGATCTTGTCCTTGGGATCGGGCAGCGGACCAGCGCTTTGTGCGGCCGGGGCCGAAGTGATATAACCAAGTGAGGCCAGGGTGCTTTTTTCCGCATCGGTCATGCGGCGTTGGCCCTGCATGTCGCTGCCGCCCAGGCGGCGGATCAGTTCGTTCAGGCTTGTTTTCATTTTCTGACCCAGGACGGCGGAGCCGGAGATCAGGTTTTTTCTTTCTCCCGGGTCTTGCTGCAGGTCGTACAGTTCGGGCTTGGGCAGATCGAGATATTTGTAGTTTTTCTGGATGATGCCCTGGATCGGGGCGCAGTTGAAGGCTTCGTGGGCAAAAAAACTTTCCAGGTACAGATCGCGTTCGACCGTGTCCTTTTTTTGCATGAGCGGCAGCAGCGACCGGCCCTGGAGCGAGGCGGGGACGGGAATCTGTAAAAATTCAAGAATGGTGGGCATGACATCGGTCAAATCGACTTTCTGTTTCAGGCTCATGTTTTCCGGCAGGCGGTTTAGAGCGTGGAAGATCAGCGGCACGCGCAGGTTCTCTTCGTAGCAGAAAACCTGGTGTCCGGTTTCGCCGTGCTCTCCGAACGCTTCGCCGTGGTCGCCGGCGATGACGACCAGGGTGTCTTCCAGCAGGTGCTTTTCTTTGAGCAGGTCGAGGATGGCGCCAATATAATGATCCATATATGCGATCTCACCGTCATAGGGATTGTCGCTGAAAGCGCTGCGGAATGGTTCGGGGGGATCGTAGGGGGCATGCGGGTCGAAAAAGTGGACCCAGGAAAAAAATTTTCCAGCGCCGCGCCCGGCGAACCAGCGGGAAAAAGCGGCGAAGACGGCGGCAGCATCTCTTTCCGATTTGTAGGTCTTGGCCCCGCCGCCGGCAACCTCATCATCGTAAACGGCAAAACCCTGGCCGAGGCCGAAACGGGAATCCAGGACAAAGGAAGAGATAAAGGCGGATGTTTGGTAGCCGTTTTGGCCCAGCATCTCGGCCAGGGTGAGCACGGGTTCGGGGAGGAAATAGCTGCCGTTGTTGCGCACCTTGTGGGCCGGGGGATACAGGCCGCTGAGCATGGTGCAGTGGGCCGGCAGGGTCAGGGGCACCGGGCTGTAAGCGGCTTCGCAGCTGACCCCTGCCGCGGCCAGGCGGTCCAGGTTCGGTGTTTGGGCGGGGGTGTAGCCGGAGCAGCCCAGGCGGTCGGCGCGGGTCGTGTCCAGGGTAATGAGCAGGACATTGCTCTGGGGATCCCTCTTTACTTCCTGGGGGTGGCGGTAGAATATAAAAAAAGCAATGATTAGAACGATCACGAGCAGCAGAAAAAACATTTTCCGGGTAGGGGGCTGGCGGGGAATGATTTTTTTTTGAGTTTTGGCCATTGTATTTCAACCTTGAAAACCATTATAGTTTTTGGCGTCCATGAAGTCAAGATTAGGGCGCGGCACCCGGGTCGGCTATTCAAAAAATTGAATTCTGTCGCTCGCTAAATCCAAATATTTGAATTCCGGCAGCGGGTGCCGCCTGTCAATGCCTGTATTAAGGGCATATTGCAAATGGCACGGTTATTGCTTAAATTAAGTGTCTCTAAAATTTTTAGGAGGTACGAATGAAAAAACTCGTGCTACTTTTTGCAGCCCTGGCACTGATCAGTTCAGTCGCCGTGGCCCAAGTGCAACTGGCCGACATTTACGGTACGGTTGTGCTTCCTGACGGTTCCTCCATTCCCGGCGTGACGATCACCCTCACCAGTGACGTCGGTGGCAAGATGACGGCGGTCACTTCCGAGGTAGGCAACTTCAGATTCCTGAAATTGTCTCCCGGCAACTACGAGCTGAAGTTCGAGCTCGAAGGTTTCAAGACCATTATCCGCAAGGGCATCCGCCTGTTCATCGGCAAAAACGTCACCCTGACCGTGCCCATGGAAACCACCACCATCCAGGAAGAAGTGATCGTTACCGCCAAGGCCAGCGTGGTGGATACCAGGAAAACCACCGTGGGCATGAACGTTTCCAAGGAAATGATCCAATCGCTGCCTACCGCCCGCAACCCCTTCACTGTCATGGCGCTGGCTCCGGGTATGATGATGGATCGCGTCGACATCGGCGGTGCCGAGTCCGGCCAGCAGTCCAGCTTCACATCCGGCGGCGCTGACGGCGACGACACCACCTGGAACGTGGACGGCGCCAACATCACCGACAACTCCGCCATCGGCGCGGCCCCCGCTTACCTGAACATGAACGCTTACGAAGAGATGCAGATCACCGTGGGCGCCAACGACATCACGGCCCAGACCGGCGGCGTCCAGCTGAACTTCGTTTCCAAGCGCGCCGGCAACCGCTTTGCCGGTGACTTCCACCTGTACGTGCAGGACAAGGCCTGGGAAATGAAGCAGGACCTGACACCCTACCAGATCCGCAAGAACTTCGTCATCCCGGGCATCAACCGCCTTTTCCAGTACGGCGTGAACTTCGGCGGCCCGGTCCTCAAGGATCATATCTTCTTCATGGGTTCCTACGCTGTTCAGGACATACACGCCCGGAAAATCACCAATGACGAAGACGCCACCTGGCTCCTTTCCGGCTACGCCAAGATGAACTTCCAGTTCGGCAACACCAGCGGCGACCTGAACCTCTCCCACGACGCCAAAAAGAAATGGGGCCGCACGGTCCTCTCCTCGGCCCAGCAGAACAACGGCTCGCTGTTCGACCAGGACGGTCCGGGCTGGGTCTATTACGGCGCCATTCAGCAGATCCTGGGCAACCTGATGCTCGACGCCAAGGTGGCCTACACCGACGGCGGCTTCGTCCTCGATCCCCGCGGCGGTACGGTTAATGCGGAAGGCGACCACGTGGGCGCCGAATGGCTCTATATTTTCTCGCCTAATCAATGGCTGAACAACTGCTACCATTACATCACCAACCGCAACCAGCTGAACCTGTCATTGAACGGCAACTACTTCGCCGAGAACGTGCTCGGCGCCGATCACGAGATCCGCTTCGGCGTGGATTATGTCAACGCCGACACCACCACCCAGACCCTCTATCCCAACAAGAGGATCGCCGTCAAGTATGGGCAAGGGTATTTGGATGCCTACGGTATGCCCCTCAATATGGGCGAAGTCTGGTTCGTTCCCAACGCCAATTACGACGTCAACTTCAACAGAATGTCGTTTTATTTGTCCGACAATGCCAGCTTCGGCAAACTGAATGTCAACCTCGGCCTGCGCTACGACAAGGAAAGCGGCGCCCTGAACGGCGGCCTGCAGAAAGCGCTTACCTGGTATGAGCCGGGTTCGCCCCATCACAATGAAAAAATCTTGCCCGCTATCATGGGCGATATGATGGTTCCGGCCATGGACGCGCCGGTGGCTTGGTCGACGATCTCTCCCAGATTTTCGCTGACCTATGACATCAGCGGCGATGGCAAAAATGTCTTGAAGCTGTCCCTGGCCCGCTACGGTTCGCAGAGCGGCAACAGCCTGGCTGCCGCCCTCTTCCCCTACCGCGAGACCGACTTCTACTGGTGGGACGCCAACCTCGACGACATTCCCCAGTACAACGAGGTCTTCAACTGGGCCTACTATTATTATGGTCCCGGCTACTCCGGCAGCTATCAATCCTGGACCAATACCCAACGGATCGATTACAGCAAGGGCATCAGGAAAAATCAATATGACAGCAATTACAACACACCGCTGCTCGATGAGCTGACCCTCTCCTTTCAAAAGGCCCTGGGCGAAGACCTCGCCATCGGCGTCACCGGTTTCTACAAGAAGCGCCACAATCTGGGCAAGGCCATCGGCGTCATGCCCGACGGCTCGATCGAAACCGCGGCCAACTGGTACGAGAGTGGCACCGTCACGGTCGGCGACACCAAGGTGCCCAGGTGGCTGCGCAAGGTGGTACCGGTCGGCACCTACTACACCAACTACGAAAATGACTACGAAAAGTACATGGCCGTGGAACTTGTCTTGACCAAGAAGCTGTCCAACAAGTGGATGGCCGACGCCTCCTTCACCTACCAGGATTGGACAAGCCACATGGACAAGAGCGAACACTTCAACCAGAACAATTTCGACTTCTACAACGAGGCCGTGGTTGCTCCGCAATCGGGCGGTTCCGGCTATACCGGCATCTACGTGAACTCGACCTGGATGTTCAAGCTCTCCGGCCTCTACCAGCTGCCCTGGGGGCTGAACCTGTCGGCGGTCCTGCAATCCCGCGAAGGTTACGTCATCCCCTACAGGGTCCGGGTCTATCTCCCCGGCGGCCTGGGCTATAACTACTTCTATGAAGGCGGCAAGAAGTTCGGCGATGACCGGCTGCCGAACTTCACCTACCTCAACCTCGGCCTGGAAAAGGTGTTCAAAATTTCCGACACTACCAGCGCCACCCTGTTCGTCGACTGGTACAACGTGACCAACGCGCAGGCCACCCTGAAACTGGAAAACCTGATCGGCAAGTACAAGGACGAGGTCCAGGTGGTCACCAACCCGGGCTGCTTCCAGTTCGGCATCCGCGTCAACTTCTAACGCTGCAACTCCAAGCTGGGGTTTGATTACTCAAACCCGATAAAAGAGACCCCCTCCCCGAACTTGGGGAGGGGGTTTTTTTTTATACTTTTTTGGCTGTGCTATAATAAGCAGCATGAAGAGAAAACCGCTTTTTCTTTTTTTGGCAGCATGGGGATGTCTGCTCCTGCCCCTTGTCCCGGCCAGCGGCAAAACAAACGAGACGGCTGGCAATGTCCTGCTGATCACCCTTGATACCACCCGGGCCGACCACATCGGCGTGTATGGGAAGTATCGGCAGCTGACTCCCAATATCGACCGCCTGGCCGGCCGCGGCTCGGTTTTTACCCGTGCTTTCTCGCATACGCCCCTAACCCTGCCCGCGCACGCCAATATCCTCACCGGCCACACGCCTTTGTATCACGGCGTCGCCGACAATAACGGTTACCGTCTCGACAAACGCTTTTTCACCCTGGCCGAGCAGCTGCGGGGCCAGGGCTACGCCACGGCCGCTTTTGTAAGTTCTTTTGTGCTGGACCAGACATTCGGATTGGATCAGGGATTCGACCTTTATCGTGAACCCCTGAGCCAGGACACTTTCCTGGCTGCGGAAATCGTCCCCCTGGCTCAGGAATGGATCGCGGGCCAAAAAGGCGAATGGTTTTGCTGGCTGCACTTGTGGGACCCCCATTCCCCCTACTCTCCGCCGCCGCCCTTCGACAAGCTCTACAGCGCCGATCCCTATGCCGGTGAGATCGCCTATGTGGACACTGAACTTGGCAAATTGTTTTCATTTCTGGAAAAATCGGGCCGCCTGGCTTCCACTCTTATCATCATAACCGCTGATCACGGTGAAGCCCTGGGCGAACATGGTGAATTCGAGCACGGCTTTTTCGCCTACAATTCCACGGTCCATATTCCCCTGATCATTTGCCGGCCAGGGGCACGGCCCAGGACCGTAAAGACCCTTGTGTCCCATGTCGATATTTTTCCCACGGTTTGCGATATTTTGGGCAGCGCCCCTCCGCCCGGGCTCGCGGGCCGGTCGCTGCTGCCCCTGCTCAACGGCGGGACGGAAGCGGAAAGACCGGTCTATATTGAATCCAAGGGGCCCTTTTTAAGCAAAGGCTGGGCGCCCCTGGAGGGGTTCATTGACGGCAAATTGAAATATATCGACCAGCCCATCAAGGAACTTTACGATATCGAACGGGACTTTGCCGAAAGCAAGAACATCATTTCCTCGCGCAAGCTTTCCGATCTGAACCGGCAATTAACGGACTTGAAAAACAAGATGTCGGGAACGGAAACGGCCGCGGCGCGCCTGACCTTGTCAGCGGAAACATTGCGGCGGCTGCGCTCATTCGGGTATTTGGCCGGGATCAAGGTCGAGGCCAAGGCGGTTTTCTCCCGTGACGATGATTTGAAAACTCTGCTGCCCATCCAGAACAAACTGCGCAGCGCCAACCAATTGTTCAACCAAAAAAAGTATCGCCAAGCCCGGCAACTGTACCAACAGGTGCTCGCCAGCAGACCGGACGACATCGGCTCCTATGCGCATCTGGCCGATACCCTGCATTATCTGCGCCAGCCGCAGGTTGCGGTGGATATCCTGCGCCAGGGACTGCAAAGGAAACCGGACAGCATGGAATTGAAGTCGAAATTGGGCGTTTTTTTAACCGAAATAAACCGCAATGATGAAGCCGTGGTTTTACTCAAAGAGGTTCTGGCCGCTGATGCGGCCGATTCGGCCAATTGGAATTACCTGGGGGTCGCTTTTTTCCGCATGAAAAAATTTGACAAGGCCAATGAGGCTTACGAAAAAGCCCTGGCCCTGGACCCGCAAAATGCCATGGCTTACGCCAACCTGGGCGCCTTGTACCTGGCCCGCTTTGTGGCGGCCAAAGACGAACCCTTGCGCGCCAAGGCTGTCGGCGCTTTCAACAAGGCCATTGAGTTGGATGCGAAATCGGTCGCGGCCTACAACGGCAGGGGCGCCGCTTGCAAATTTGCCGGACAGGTTGAAGCGGCGCTCGCGGATTGGCGGAAAGTTTTGGAGTTGCAGCCCGATTTTAGCGATGCCCATTTCAATATCGCGGTCACATTGATCGCCGCGGGACGAAAAGCCGAGGCCAACGATTACCTGCAGCGGCTGCAGACACAATTCCTTCAGCTGCTTTCTGCCTCAGACCGCGCCGTGTTGCGGCGCCTGCTTGCCGCAGCGGTAGGTGAATGACTGGGTCCGCCTTGGCGTTCCTGGCAGGGAAAACGGAGTTGAATCAAGCATGAACAAAAAAAAATTATTGGGCATCCTGCTGTTGCTGCTGGCCGCCAGCGGCTTTTTTTTCTTGCTGCGCCAAGGCGGGGCCGGGACGGCATGGAACGTTCTCATCATAACCCTGGACACGACCCGGGCCGACCATATCGGGGCCTATGGCTACAAAACTGCCCAAACGCCAAACATCGATCTCCTGGCCAGGCAGGGGATCCGCTTTGAGAACGGCTACGCCCCCGTGCCTTTGACCCTGCCCTCGCACGCCGCCCTTTTCACCGGCCGCTACCCAATCGCCAACAATGTGCGCAACAACGGCAGTTATTTTCTGCCTGAAAATGAAGTTACCCTGGCCGAAGTTCTGCAAGACCGGGGCTACGACACGCGGGCGGTGGTCGCCTCATTTGTCCTGTTGTCCAAATTCGGGGTCAACCAGGGTTTTTCACTCTATGACGACAGCCTGGACACCCACGAAATGATCCGCAACTACAAATCGGAGATCCCGGCCGAGCAGGTCTTTGAAAAATTCAGCGGCTGGCTGGGCCAGAACGATGGGCGGAGATTTTTTTACTGGCTCCATTTTTACGATCCCCACACCCCCTACCGGCCGCCGCTGGAATTCGCCAAACGTTATCCTTCAAACCCGAAAGGATTGTACGACGGTGAGATCGCCTATACCGACGTCTGGGTCGGCCGTGTCATCCAGTCCTTGCGCGAACGCGGACTGCTGGAGCGAACCCTGGTGGTCATCGCCGGCGACCACGGCGAAGCCTTCGGTGAGCATGTGGAGCATGGCCACGGCATCTTCTGCTACGAGGAGGCCTTGAAGGTGCCGCTGATCTTTTACGCTCCCAAGCTTTTTGGCAAGGCCAGGACGGCGGCTGCCAGGGTGGGGCTGGTCGATGTCATGCCCACGGTGCTGGACCTGCTGGGTTTCGAGATTCCGCAGGCAGTACAGGGGCGCAGCTTCCTCTCCCTGCTCAAAGGCGGCTCCGAGAAAGAGGAGCGGACGATCTACTTCGAAAGCCTGTACGGTCGCGAAGAGATGAATTGGGCGCCGCTGACCGGGCTCTTGCACCAGGATTACAAGTACGTGTCGCTGCCCGAACCCGAGTTGTACGATCTGGGCGTCGACCCCGCTGAAAAACTGAATTTGTTTTTGAGAAAAAACTTGCTTGCCCGCAACTTGGACAAACGCCTGGCCAAGTTCATTGCCGACCATTCCCAGAGCAGTGGTGAGACGCGCCGGGAACTGAGCGCCGGCGACAAGGAGCAGCTGCAGGCCCTCGGTTACATTTCGGCCTTTTCCAGCCAGGCGGCCACGGCGCTCGATCCCAAGCAAGGGGTGCTGATCGACGCGCGCCTGAGGGAGATCAGCCAGTTGATCGGCCAGAAAAAGACCGCGGCAGCGGAAAGCGACCTGCAGCGATTGCTGGCCGAAAACCCCGGGCTGAAGATGCCGCACGTCTACAACCTGAAATACAAGATATACATGTCCAAGCGTAACTACAGCGCGGCTTTGAATTGCCTGCGACAGGCGATCGACGATTTCCCGGATGTCGAAAACTTCAAACAGATCCTGGCCCTGGCCTTGTTCGACATGAAAAGGTACGACCGGGCCGAAAGCCGCTGCCGCGAGATCCTGGACAAAAACCCGCGCAATACCCGGGTCACGATCCTGCTGGGAGAGATCAGGGAGAAACAGAACCGCACTGCTGAGGCGGTCGAATATTTCGCCCAGGCACTGGACATCGAACCGCAGAACGTGTCCCTGCGCATCAAGTACGCCGAATTGCTGATCACCATCCAAAAGTATGAGCAGGCCGTGGCTGCTTACAACCAGCTTCTGGAAAACGAAGAGGCCGCCGGCCAGCCCGAACTGCTCATGAAGGTGGCGCTGCTGAACACGCGCTACGGGAGCATAGCCGACGCTGAGCAGATGCTGGCCCGGGCCGCGGCCATCAAGCCGGAGGGGAAGTTCTTCTTCAATTACGCCTTAATCCTGGCCAAGAACGGCAAGATCGAGCAGGCATTGGCCAACATGGAGACCGCTCTCAGTCGCCATGCCGCTGAACTCAGTTCCGAACAAATAAAGATAGCTGAAAAAGCGCTGGCTGCCTGGAAGGGAAACATCTGATTATTTTTTCTTTACCGCCGTTGCGCTTGAACTTTGCGAAGAAGATGATGCCGTGCTGCGGGAAGCAGTCGAAGCAGAGGAGCCGGAGCGGTAGGCGCTGCTGGATCTGGATGATTGGCCGCTGCTGGTTGGGGAATATGATCTCGCGGCAGAGCTGTTTTTGTAGCCAAGGCTTGTGGATGAGGCCGGCGCGCTGTAATAACTGGTGTTGGAACCGCGCCCAGAAGCGGATAGGCCGGACCTTGACTGGGTTGGGGCCCTGAAGGTCGTATAAGCCGCTGCCGCGGTCGCGGTTTTGAATTTTGATTCATAAACCCGGCTGGAATAGCGGTAGGCAGTGCTGGCGCTTGCAGAATATTTACTCTGGCTGCGGGCATACGGTGCGGTGGCAGCCCTCTCACCAGTCGAATTTTTATAACTGTTGCCAGACAAATATACGGACTCACCCTTTTTCTTTTTTTTCGTTCCGCTCGAACTGCTTGATGAGGAAGACGATGATGAAGAAGAAGTTTTGCTTGAGCTGCCGGATTTGCTGCGGTAACTGGTTTTTCCGGAAGATTTTTCGGCGCTGGATCCGGAGGAAGAAACACGGGTGCTGGTGCCGCTGCGGGAGGCATCGCTGCTTTTGGACCTGAAATAGGTGCCGCTTGCCGATGGGCTGGAACCTTCAGCGCTCTTTTTCCTGTAGGCGCTGCCAGTTTTGTTGCCGTCGGCGGCAGGGTTGTATTTGTAGACAGCGGCCTTGCCGTTTGCGGAAGCAGGGCTGGTGATCCGGTACTTTTCTGCGGAAACAATGCCGCTCTGCTTGTAGATCATGGACTTGCCATTGGCGTTGATGACCGTGACCTTGTTCAGGGCCGGCCGGTCGGTGGGCGCTGTGCCCCGGTAGGCGATGGTCTGGCCGGTGTTCTGTCCCAACGAGCTTTTTTTCAGGGCCACGCGCTGCGCGTTGGCGGCCGAGAGTTCGTTTTTGCGGATGATGATGGTGGAACGCGAATGGTGCGGGATGCCGCGGCGGTAATCGTAATGGCGGTCCCAGCGGTTGTTGATGATGACCACCGGCCGGTTCCACCAGCTGAGCGGGCTCCAGCCGTAATAATGGTCGTTGCCGAACCAGGAGACCCAGGCCGGAGACCAATGGTAGCCGGGGAGCCAGTGCCAGCCGAAAGAATGACTCCAATGCCAGCGGCCGTAGTGGTGGGTAAACCAGCCGCAGCTGTCGTAGGATATCCAGGTGTAACCGTAATAAGGATTCCACACCCAGCGTCCGTTGGCGTAAGGCATCCAGTTGGAATGGGTATTGTAGGGTATCCAGGCATAGGAGTTGAACTCGGACATGTAGGACCAGCGTCCGGAACGGGACATTTCGTATTCGGTGTCTTCGTAGCCGTTCTGCAGATATCTGGAGGTGCCGTAGCGGGCGTAGCTAAACTTGCGGTTCTGGGCTTCGTTCCAGAGGTCAAAATCGTCTTTTTCCGAAGCATAGAAGTAATAGGGCCTCTCCTCGATCTCGCCGCCGGACATGATGATCTTCTGGTTTTCCCTGACGTTGCGGCTGCTTTCCTGGCCGGCCACTTCGGCGATGCCCTCCATGACAAGCACTTCGGTCTGGGCGTTCCCGCTGACGTTGACGCGGTAAATCCCTTTGTCCAGAATGAAGATGCCGCAGTCCGGCGTTTGAATTTCAATGCCTTTTTCGTTGTCCAGGTTTTCAATGTCCAGATAGATGCTACCCCGTTCCACACGCACGTTCAGGTCGGTTTTGCGCAGTTGGGGAATCTTTTCCAGCACGATGATGCTGTCTGCGTCCAGGCGCAGGTAGTTCAAGCGCCCCAGGTAAATTCCCAGCCGGCCTGCCGTTGTGCCCACCGTATCTTTTTCAAACAGGGGCAGGTTAACGGTCGCTTCTTCGTTGCCTTCTTCATAGGAACGCTGGACAAAACCTTCGCCATCCACATTTTTGATGCGAACAACCTTGGCGTTGTCGTAGTATTTGGCTTCATTGGTTTCCATGGCGTCGGACCAGCAGACTCCTGACAGCAGCAACATGCTCACAAGGGCAATCATTGTTTTTTTCATGTTGACCTCCTCGATTTTAAGATAGCATTTTAATTGCCAACTCTAGTGATGCAATTTGTCCTATTTTTGTGACATGCGGTGCCAAAAAACCGTAATTCGGGACAGCGATTCAGGCTTGCGGTTGGCGGTTGAAGAGAGTGGTTAAATGGAGCAAGCGACAACCGATCTCCGGGGTAAGGGCTCCGGGAGTCAAGCGCCAGCGCCAATTGCCCTCCCCCCGGCCCGGGGTATTCATGCGCAAGCGTTCGTCGTATCCCAAAATATCCTGAACCGGGAACATGGCCAGGCCGGCGATCGATTGCATGGCCAGGCGGATGAAGTGCCAGTGAAATTCGTCACGGTGGCCGAGGTTCATATAGTCCAGGATGGCCAGTTTCGTTTCTTCGCTGGTTTCACGGCCGTAAAACCAGCCGTTGCTGGTATTGTTGTCGTGGGTGCCGGTATAAACCAGGCAGTTGGCGTGACTGAAATTGTGGGGCAGGTAGGGATTGCCGCGCTGGCCGTCAAAGGCGAACTGCAGGATCTTCATGCCCGGGAATCCCAGGTGGTCGCGCAGGGCCTCCACCTCGGGCGTGAGTTCGCCCAGGTCTTCGGCGATCAGGGGCAGATCTCCCATTTCGTTTTTTAGGGCAGCAAAGAAAGCTGCTCCCGGACCCTGCTGCCATTGGCCTTCGACCGCGGTCGGGGCGGAGGCCGGGATGGCCCAGTAGGTGTCGAAGCCGCGGAAATGGTCTATGCGCAAGACGTCGACCAGCTGCAGCAAGTGGTGGATACGGGCCGTCCACCAGGCCGTGGTGCCGGGATGCAGTTCTCCATCCTGGCGCCAGCGGAAAAGCGGGTTTCCCCAGCGCTGGCCGCTGGAACTGAAATAATCGGGCGGCACGCCGGCCACTACGGCCGGCAAACCGCTGGCGCGGTCCAACTGGAATATTTCAGGATGGGACCAGGCATCGGCGCTTTCAAAATTGACGTAGAAAGGAATATCGCCGATGATCTTGATGCCGCGGCTGTTGGCGTTTTTTTTAAGCGCCCGCCACTGCTCAAAAAAAACAAACTGTTCGAACTGCCGCAGCAAGACCGCATCCTGCATTTTATTTTGCCAGTGCGCAACGGCGGCTGCCTGCCGGCGGGCGATAGCGGCGGGCCAAGAGGTCCACTGAAATGTCTGGAAGTGGTCGGCCAGGGCCCGGAACAGGGAGTAGTCCTCGAGCCAATGCTTTTGCTCGCTGCGAAAACGTGTAAAAGCGCCGACAGCAGCCTGGCTGTCTTTTTTAAAAAAATGTCGGGCCGCCTTGGCCAGCAATTCCGTTTTTTTAGCGGCGGTGTTTTGCAGGTCGCAAAAATCCGTTCCGGGATCATCTTGGCATTCCCGCAGTTCCGCTGCCGAGATCCAGCCCTGGGAGTGAAGTGTCTTGGGGCTGATCAACATTTCGTTGCCGGCGAATGCCGATGGCGAAGAATAGGGGGAAAAATGCCAATGGGAACATACCGGTCCCAAAGGCAGGACTTGCCAGTAGGACTGGCCGCTGGCGGCCAGGAAATTGACAAAATCGGCCGCCTCTTCTCCCATGGTACCGCAACCGTAGGGGCCGGACAGGGAAGTGACATGGAGCAGCAGGCCGCTGGCGCGCTCAATGGCCATGGGTGCCTCCTTTCATTTTCAGGGACAGGTTCAACTGCCGGCGCTCAACTGAATTCTTCAAGTTCTTTTCCGATATTGTCATTGTATATGATGGTGCGGTTGCGCCCCGACTCCTTGGCAAAATATAATGATTTATCGGCATGGTTCAAAATCTCCTCAGCGGTCAATCCATGTTCGGGGTAGGTGGCCAGGCCGATGGAAATGGTGATCTTATTATGCGGCTGGGTCTCGGCGCCGGGGAACGGCTGCTTTTCAACACTTTCGCGCAGCCTTTCCGCGGCCAGGTAGGCCCCGACCTTGTCGGTCTGGGGCAGGATGATGACGAATTCATCGCCGCCGTACTTGGCCAGCAGGTCGGTGGAGCGAAATTTTATTTTCATGATGGCGCCGATGGCTCTCAAGGTCTCGGAACCGCGCAGGTGGCCGTTGCTGTCATTGAAATTCTTGAAATGGTCGACATCGAAAATGATCAATGAATAACTCAGGTTGTAGCGCTGTGATTTTTTGTTCTCCAGGTCCATGAGCTCAAAGAAATGCATCTGGTTGTACAGGCCGGTCAGTCCGTCGCTTATGGAAAGCTCCCTGGTCTGCTGCAGCAGATTCTTGAGCAGTTCTTCGTTGTTGCGCAGGTTTTTGGAAAGGTAGGCGGAGACGAAAAAGGCGAAGATGAACATGAAGTCGAAAGCCAGCATGCTCATGAGCTGCTGGCTGGAAAAAAAACCTTCGCTATTCTGCAGCAAGCCGATGGCCAGGAGCAGGAATATGGCCTTCAGGGTGTTGCGGAAAGCCTTGTGGTAATCGATCAGGAAAGTGGAGATCATGATGTAGACAATGAACATGGCGATGATCGGGCTGTTGAGGGCGCCGGAAAAAAACACGGTCAAGGCCAGGGCCACCAGGTCAAAATCGAGTTGCAGTGAAACCAGGTGCAGCAGCTTGTTGTAATCAGGCAGGCGGTCGGCCAATTTTTCTTTTTTACGGATATCCAGCATGAAAAGAAAATTCACCATGACCGGCAGCAGGAAAACCAGCAGCGCGTCACGGGAACTGATCAGCGAGCGCTGGGCCAGAAACCGGTAGGCGAGGAAAAAGATGACGATGAAAATGGGGTAAATCCAGCGGATGCGGACCAGCCAGTGGTTTTTCCCGAACATGTGTTTCAGAGCCAGGATATCGGGGTGTAGAAGCTCGGGCTGAGGGGTTTCCTGATTTTCCATGCCTATAAAATATTTTTTTTTGCTATAAAAGTCAAATTTTCAGTTGCAGTTGTCGCATTAAAATATTAAAATGTTTTTTCTTTGATATTTATTTAAGGAGGAGAAGCTTGTATAAAAGAACGCGCTTCTATGATTTTACCTATTACAATTTTATCGGCTCCTGGGCTTGGATTCTCCATCGGCTCGCCGGCCTGGCGCTTATTTTTTACCTGTGCCTGCATATCTGGGTCATCAACAGCCTGACCCATGGTGAGGCCGCCTTCAACAATGTGATGGCCTTCCTGAACGGGGTTCCCTTCAAGCTTCTGGAAACCGGATTGTGGGGAGTCATCCTGTTTCATGCCTTCAACGGCGTGCGCATCGTGATCATCGATTTTTTCAAGGGCTCCCTGATGCAGAAAAAGCTGTTCATCGTGCTGATCGCTCTGGCTTTTATCCTGTGGGCGCTGGGTTCGTACTTGATTCTGCAACATGTGCAGTGGAGGGCAGGATGAACAAGGATTTCAAGCAAACTTCCCGGTCGGGTTCGCTTCCCTGGCTGTTACAGCGCATTTCCGCGGTCATTCTTTTTGTCCTGCTGCTGCTGCATTTCATCACCTATCATTTCCTGTCCCAGGGCCGGGCCGTGAACTATCAGGAGATCGTGGCCAAGGCCGGCAGCTGGTGGTTCCCGCTGCTGCAGTTCGCCTTCCTGCTCACGGCGTTGTATCATGGCCTTAACGGGGTCTGGTCGGTTTTGGAAGACTACACGGCCAACAAATTCTGGCGCCTGGTCTGGTACGGACTGCTGCTTACGGTCGGGGCGGTGCTTTTGTTCGTCGGCACCCTGACCATCATCAAGCTCTACACCCTGCCGGTCGCGTAAAGGAGTGACACCATGAAAATCGATGAAGCAAGGAATTACCATAAAATTGACGCCGTGATCGTCGGGGCCGGCCTGGCCGGTCTGCGCGCCGCCCTGGAAGTCGCCAAGAGCGGCTTGGCGGCGGCAGTGATCAGCAAGGTATATCCGACCCGCTCCCATTCGGGCGGCGCCCAGGGGGGCATTGCCGCCGCCCTGGCCAACGTGAGTGAAGATTCTCTGGAATCGCATATGTTCGACACCATCAAAGGCAGTGATTACCTGGCTGACCAGGATATTATCGAGCGCTTCGTCAACGAGGCGCTCAAAACCGTGTACGAGTTCGAGCACATGGGCGTCCCCTTCTCACGCACCGAAGACGGCCGCATTAACCAGCGCCCCTTTGGCGGCCATTCCTCGCCGCGCGCCTGTTTCGCCCAGGATGTCACCGGCCACGTGCTGCTGCACACTCTCTACGAGCAGTGTCTGCAGCACAACGTCCTCTTTTTCAACGAATTCCAGGTGTTGTCGCTGCTGGTTGGCGAGGACGTGTCCAGGGGGCTGGTGGCCTGGGACATCCGCAGCGGCGGCCTGCACATTTTTCAGGCCCGCGCTGTTTTGCTGGCCACCGGCGGCTACGGCCGGGCCTGGAAGGTCACTTCCAACGCCCATGCCAACACCGGTGACGGCGTGGCCCTGGTGCTCGAAGCGGGTCTGCCGCTGGAAGACATGGAATTCGTCCAGTTCCACCCGACCGGACTCTACAAGCACGGCATTCTGCTCTCCGAAGCCGCCCGCGGCGAGGGCGCTTACATCCTCAATGACAAGGGCGAACGCTTCATGAAAACTTATGCGGCGGCCAAAATGGAGCTGGCGCCGCGCGACGTGGTCTCGCGGGCCGAACAGACCGAGATCAATGAGGGCCGCGGCATTGGCGGCAAGGATTATGTCTACCTTGACCTGCGCCACCTGGGCAGGGAGAAGATCCTGGAGCGCTTGCCTCAGATCTATGACTTGGCCTTGAATTACCTGAAGGTCGACGGCATAAAGGAAGCCGTGCCCATTCAGCCCACGGCCCATTATTCCATGGGCGGCATCCCGGCCAATGTGCGTACCGAAGTGATCAAGGATGCCGCGGGCACGGTTGTCAAGGGCCTGTACACGGCCGGCGAGACCTCCTGCCTGTCATTGCACGGCGCCAACCGTTTGGGCACCAATTCCCTGCAGGACGCGGCCACCTTCGGCCGCATCGCCGGCATCCACATGACCGAGTTCTGCCGGGGAAACAGTTTCGCCGGGCTTCCGGCCAAGCCGCTGGAGGTTGCCCAGGGCAAGATTGACCGGCTGTGGAACGGGCAGGGCAAGGAAAGGCACGCCCCGATCCGCGAGAAGCTGCAGGAGAACATGACCAAGTATCTCGGCGTTTTCCGCAACCAGGATGACATGCTGAAAATGCTGGTCATGATCAAGGAGCTGCAGGAACGCTACCGGCAGGTGACCGTGGACGACCATGGTGACGCCTTCAACCTTGACCTGATCGAGGCCCTGGAACTGGAGAACCTGCTCAGTTTTTCGGAAGTGATCGTCGAGGGGGCCCTGGCGCGCCAGGAATCGCGTGGTGCCCATTTCCGTAGTGATTTCCCCAAGCGCAACGACGGCGAGTGGCTGAAGCACACGCTGGCCTGGCGCCGCGACGGCAAGATCGTTCTGGATTTCAGCAAGGGGGTGGTCATTTACCCGCAGTACCAGCCCCAGGAAAGGAAATACTAAGGAGGATGCAGAAATGGCCATGATTGATATCAGCGCTAAAATATTGAGATACCAGCCGGGAAAAGACGAGAAGCCGCACTGGCAGGTGTTCAACATCGCGGTCGAAGACGAATCCACCATTCTCGACGTGCTCAACGAGATCCACTGGCAGCATGACGGCACCCTGGCCTACCGCCGCTCCTGCCGCAGTTCCATCTGCGGCTCCTGCGCCATGAAGGTCAACGGCCGCAACGTGCTGGCCTGCGAAACGCCCATCCACCGCTTCGGCCGCAAACTGAAGATCGAGCCCTTGTCCGGGTTCGACATCATCAAGGATCTGGCGGTCGACCTGGATCCTTTCTTTGCCAAACTGAAGCGCATCAAGCCTTACCTGCTCCTGGACAAACCGCTGCCCGACAAGGAATTCGTCCAGTCGTCCGCCCAGCTGGAAGCGATCGGCGAATCGACCCTGTGCATCCTTTGCGCCGCCTGCAGCGCCGCCTGCCCCAGCTCGTGGCCCAACAGCGAGTATCTGGGCCCGGCCGCCCTGCTCAAGGCCTACCGTTTTGTTTTTGACAGCCGCGACGACGGCGCCGACCAGCGCATCGAGATCGTCAACGACAAGAACGGCATCTGGCGCTGCCACACCATCTTCAACTGCATGGAGGCCTGCCCCAAGAAGATCAAGATCACCGAATACCTGTCGCGCCTGAAGGTCAAGGTGGTAGAGAACTCGTTGTAATAATGAAACGAAACGTAGAAACGTAGGGGTTCAATACGAGATCAATTAGATCATATTGAACCCCTACATGGAAAAAACCGTAAATTTTATGGAGGAAAACATGTTTAAGATCACAAGATTTATTTCAATTATTTTTTTACTGAGCCTGGGTTTTGTTCTGGTCGGCGACCAGATGCCCGATCCCGAAACCGAAAGCACGGTTCCGGAGCTTATCGATTTCCATGACATCATTTATCCCATCTGGCATACCGCCTTTCCGGCCAAGGATTACAAGGCCCTGCGCGGCTTTGTAACCGAGATCAACGACCAGGCCGCCAAGATCAACGCCGCCGCCCTGCCTGGCATTTTGCGCGAAAAGAAGCAGGCCTGGGAAAGCGGCCTGGCCGAGTTCAACGGGGCAGTGGCCGCCTACGGCAAAGCTGCCGCCGGCAGCGACGACCAGGCGCTCCTGGACGCGGCCGAGCTCCTGCACGCCCGCTTTGAGATGCTGGTGCGTGCCATCCGCCCGGTGGCCAGGGAAGTCGACGCCTATCACAAGGTCCTCTATGTCGTCTACCATAAGTATCTACCCGAAAAGAAATACGCCGAGATCGGCAGTGTGGCTGCCGACATGGTGGCCAAGGCCGAAGCAGTTACCAAGGCCACGCTCTCCAAGCGCCTGGCCGCCAAGACCGAGGTTTTCCAGGACGCGGCCGCCAAATTGCTTGCCGAGACCAAGGCCCTGGAAGCAGCCGGAAAAGCGAACCTCGAGAAGGACATCCCCTCTTTAGTGGAGGAAGTCCACAGCGCCTACCAGGCCCTGGAGAAGGTGTTCGATTAAATTTTCTTGATGTAGGGGAGGGCCTGTGACCCTCCCGCATGGATCGACCACTTATGCAGGGGAGGGTTCGTGACCCCTTCAGGGGGTGCAACTCTCCCGTACTTCAATACCCGTATCTCACGTTTTCAAATCTGTCATCTTGAGAAATAAAAAATATTCAGGCCGTGCTATGTTGACAATTTGATATAATTGATATATATGATATCTATATACTGGAGGGCGTGAACATGAATGCGCAAATGCTGATCAGGATCGATGGCGAAATCAAGGAAAAGCTTAGTCGGTTGGCCCGCAAGCAGGGAAAAAGCTACAGCCAGATGGTCAGGGAAATACTGGGCGATTATGTCCGGGATAGGGATATTGAAGGTTATGTCGATGATCTTTGGCAGCGCATCGGGTTGAGCCTGAAAGTGAAAAAAGCCAAAGCGACTGATGTAGCCGCGGCCGTTCGGGCGGTACGCCGGCAAGAGCATGAAAGCCGTCATTGACACCAATGTTTTTGTTTCCTCGTTTTTCGGCGGCAAGCTGCGGCAGATCATTGATTTATGGAAACAGGGCCGGATCAGCCTGTGCCTTTCAGCGGACATTCTCGATGAATATGTCCGGGTGCTGCAGCAGTTGGGTTTGGAGTCCGGCACGGAGCTGGAAGAATTGCTCAAACTTCTGGCTTCCAGCCCGAATATCGAGTTTACCCGCAAAACGTCCCAGTTGAAGGTGGTCAAAAAGGATCCCGGTGATGATAAGTTCATCGAATGCGCCGTTGCTTTAAAGGCCGACCTGATCGTCAGCGGCGACAAGGCCTTGCAGGCCGTTGGCGAATACCGCGGCATCCCCATTCTCTCCCCGGCAGACTTCTTGACAAAAATTGCATCCGGAAAGGAATAGTAACAGCAGCTGCGTGAAGGCCTGCCCAAAGAAGATCAAAATCAGCGAATACCTGTCGTGCCTGAAGGCACGCGTGGGTGAGAATTCGCGATATTGCAAAATATCCAGGGAACAAGATGCAGGGGTTCAATACGAATTCCTTCGAGATTAATTGCACCCCTACCAACGGCGGGGGAAACCCACGGCCTTTGTGCCTGGGCCGTTATGATTTCAGTTGCTCAAGGAATGCGCGAGGGGAAGAAACTGTCACATTCTTGCCAATTGGATATTGGCCTTCTATGGGACAAATAATCCAGGCCGCATCGATTGCAAGAGTTTCAATTGCGTTATAAAATCCTTTGCTTACTGTCGGCGCTACCGATGCCTTGAACTCCAAGGCATAGCGATTTTTTCCATTTTCAATGACCAGATCGATTTCATCCCCGGACGATGACCGGTAAAAATAAGTCTCCCATCCTGGCAGTTCAGAAACAATATTTTCCAAGGCAAATCCCTCCCATGATGCTCCAAAAGCAGGATGTCCGAACAGGTCATCGTAATTTTTTATATGCAACAAGGCGTGCAGCAAACCGGAATCGCGAATATATATTTTGGGAGATTTGATTATTCTTTTTTTTGTATTTTTTTCATAAGGTTTTATTATCCTTAACAAAAAGGTTTCGGACAGGATTTCCAAATAATGCTGAACAGTATGATGGGATACTCCCAGCGCCTCGCCCAGCTTTGATCGATTAAGGATTTGACCATGCATATGGGCGCACATGCTGAATATTCTTTCAATCCCCTTATTGGGAATATTGAAACCAAAAAGAGGAATGTCTCTTTCAGTAAATGTCTTGATGAAATCATTTCTCCACTCCAAGCTCTCCAAATCATTTTCTGCCAAATAGCTTCTCGGAAAACCTCCCCGCAACCATAAGGACCTGATTTTTGTCATATTCTTTTTAGCGGCGATTTCAGGAATCAGGAACGGGGTCAATTCAAGATAAGTTATTCTGCCAGCCAAAGATTCCGAACTTTGTTTCAACAATTTTGCTGACGCCGATCCTAGAATAATGAATTGACCTTTTTTGCCATTGGCATCCACCAGACTTCTTATCAGTGGAAATATTTCAGGCATCCTCTGGATTTCATCCAGACAAATGAGCATGTCTTTATTCAGGGTGAAATATGACTCGGCATCTCTTAATTTATTCAAATCCGATGGTCTTTCAAGATCCAAATACAAGGAATTATCTCTTTTTTTCAGGATGTTCTTGATGAGTGTCGATTTGCCGCTTTGCCGCGGACCAATGACAGCTATAACCGGTACGGTCTTCAGTTTTCTGGTAATTGTCGATTCCAAATCTCTCTTGATATATTTCATGTCCATATTTTAGCGTAAAGCATATATGCAAGTCAAATTAATTTCATGTAAATTGGAAATGACATTTCCAATTTGCAAGAAAGTTAAAGCAGTCGAGAATTCTTTGTAGATTTATTTTTACGTAGGGAAGGGTTCGCGCCCCTCTCAGGGGGTCAAACCCTCCCGCGAGGATAGAATATGGAGAAACGGGCGGGTTTTAAACCCGCCCCTACTTTTAGCAGGATGCTAAAAACCTTTCAGCAGCTCTATTTGGACGTTTAAAGGCCGGGCCAGGGTTTGAAAATGATTGTCCAGGGTGAGCACCGTCAGGGCATGGGTCTTGGCCAGGGAGGCGATCAGCAGGTCGGAGAGGGGCATGGTGATCCCTTTTTTGCGCAATGTTGACCCCATTTTTCCGGCAGTAGCAAATATCTCCCGGGTTGCTTCCAGATAAGGCAAGCCCAGAAAACATTCTTCCAGAAAATGCTGCTCTTTTTCATCGCTTATTCTGGTCAGGAGTTCGGCTAAGATGATTCCCGAAACAACAGCCCGGTTCTCGTCGAGAAGATTTTCCAGTCGTTTTTTTATAGCCGTTTTCTCCCCGCGCAGGAACTCGACCCAGACTGAGGTGTCGACCAAGTAGTCACTCATCCAGCTCTCTCCGCCTGAGTTCCCGCACATTCAGATCAACGGCGATCTTCCCCCAGGCGCCTTTCAGTTTCTGGCGGCGCAGCCGGTCCAGCATCTCGCGCAGGGCCTTGTCTATGATCTCGGTCTTGCACGTCACCCCGGAGAGCCTGGAAATCTCCCCCAGCATGTCTTCAGAAATATTAAGCGTTGTCCTCATCTGCATCTCTAATCTGTATTATAGATGCATATCTTAGGAATGTCAATTTAGGGTTCAAGAAAATTTGCCTGGATTTGATTTTTATGTAGGGGAGGGTTTGCAACCCTCCCGCAAAGATTGGATGTTTAGGAACGGGCGGGTTTTAAACCCGCCCCTACGTTCGATCCGGATCTCTTTGGGCAGGCATCCGCCCAGCGAAGCGCCGGCGGACCTGCCCCTACAAAATGCCTTTTTCCTAACCTGGCGAAGCCAGAACCAAAAAATTGTGTCAAGGCTAAATCCTGACAAATAAAACAAGAATCCAACTTATCAGATACTAAAGGTGCTTCTTGACCAGCTCGATCACCTCGGGCAGGTCCATGCCGATCTCCTTCAGGTGCTCGACCGTGGGCACGCCGTCCTTGGACCAGCCGCGGCGCTTGAACACGGCGTCGATCAGGCTTTCGTACTGCTGCTCGCGGTACTGGCGCAGAAGTTTGATTTTATCCTCTGTACTTTTGCCCTGCGGGTTTATGTTCTGCTTTTCCTGCAGGGCCTTGTCGTAACGCTCGGCGCGTGACTCGTATTCCTCGACCGTGACCGGCCCCATGGCGCGGTAGGGCGGGTAGTCGTCGGGGCGTTTGCCGTGGCCCATCTTCAGGTTGAAAACGCGCTGGAAATTGTATACCCGCTCCGACTGCAGAAGCATTTCTTTCTTGTCGATCTTCTCGCCGGTGATGGCGTTGTAAATGTCGACGTAGTTCTGCACGTGCTCGGGCACCTTGTTGGGCTCGTCCTGCTCGGCGTTGTCGGCCGGTTCCACGTCGTTCCAGGGCAGTTTGCACAGGCCCTGCAGCCCGAACCAGGTGCGGAACACCGGAAAATAGTGCAGGGCTTCGGCCTTCTTTTCGAAGGTGGGGATCTGGTTGTTGACCATGTCCATGAAGATCAGCCAGGCCTCGTCGTGCTGCGGCCCCTTGTTGGTCAGGTAGTAACCGCCCTGCTGGGCCAGCGATTCTTTGGACTGGTATTCCGACTGCTCCAGCCCCTTGCCGTGCATGCCGATGTCCTTGAGGAACTGGGCATCGGCGCCGTAATTCTTGACGAAATAATCCTGCATGTATTTGACGCCCTTGCCGGCGACCAGGCCGAAGCTCTCGCCGCGTGCTATCTGGTGCATCATCTCCATGGCCGCCTGCCAGTTGCCCCAGGTCATCTCCAAACCGCCGCAGCGCTCCTTGTTAAGGATGCCGTTCTCATAGCAGTCCATGACAAAGGCGGTCAGGGTGCCGAAGGAGATGGTATCAAGGCCATAGGTGTCGCAGTAGAAGTTGATCTCAACCACGGCGTCAGGATCGAAGATGGCCGGGTTGGAACCGCAGCCGCCCACCGTCTCGTATTCCGGGCCGTCGACCAGGACCTTGTGGCCCTTGTAGGGCCCGGTCTTCAACTCGAAATTGTCCACGCCGTGGGCGCAGGACATGGTGCAGCCATACCAGCAGCCGTCGGGGACGTTCTGGGTGAAGTACTTTTTCCACACCCATGAGGCCAGCTTGACCGCTTCGGGGTGGCTGCCGAAACGGAAATTCTTCGTGGGCAGCAGGTCGTAGTCGTTCATGATCTCGACCAGGTGGGCTGTGCCGATAGTGCGCATCTGGCACTGTTTGTCGTCAAGGCTGATGATCTCCTTGTGCAGCTTCAGGCCTGTCTTCTGCAGGGTCTCCAGGTCGACCGGGTTGTTTGACTTGCCGGTCAGGCCGGAATACTTGACCACCAGCGCTTTGATCTTCTTGTTGCGGAACACGGTGCCGATGCCGCCGCGGCCGGCCTGCTTCAGACGCGGCAGCTTGCGGCGCTTATCCCAGTAGGAAAAGTTCAGGCAGCCGATCCAGGCATGCTCGGAACCGCGGCCGGCCGAGACCACCGACACGTGCTGCTTTTCGCGTTCGTTGGCGGCGTACATCTCGTGCAGCTGCTCGGCCAGTACATGAGAATCCATCGCCTCCAGCGGCGCCTCGAAAATCTGGATCTGGCCCTGGTTGCCGTCGATATAAATGATGACATCGCGGTCCGACTTGTCCTGGATCTCCATGGCATCGAATCCGGAGAATTTCAAATAGGGGCCAAAGTGGCCGCCGACATTGCTGTCGATGGGGATGCCGGTCTGGGGCGAGATGGTGGTGACGAGCGATTTGCCCGAGCCGGGGTAGTTGGTATTGCCGGCGATGGGCCCGGTGGCAATGCAGATCTCGTTTTCCGGGCTGTCCCAGCGCGTGCTGCCGCTGACCGCGTCCCAGAGCAGCTTGAGGTCGAAGCCCTTGCCGCCGATGAATTTTTTCTTCATCTCGGCCGTTACCGGCTTTTCCTTTATTTCCCGGGTAGCCAGGTTGATATACAAGGTGCGGTCGTTGTAACCCCTGACCACCGGCTTCAGTTCATAGCTGAATTCCTTCAGGACCTTGTGGGCGTTCTTGATCTTTTCAATGTCGTGTTTGCTTTCATTGGCACTCATGGCTCAATCCTCCTTGACTTCGATTTTCAGGGCGCCGGTCGGGCATTGCTTGGCGCAGGCGTCGCAGGCGATGCATTTAAAGGGGACCAGGCCGCCATGGTAAGTCATCATGACGTCGGTCGGGCAGGCGGCCACGCAGGCCAGGCAGTTGATGCACAGGGTCTTATTGATTATGACCACTCCCTGTTTGTTCACCGTGATGGCCGCTGTCGGGCATTCGGCGACGCAGACCCGGCACTGGTTGCACACGTTCAGCGCAAATGAGTTCTTGCCGGCGGCAGACACCTTGATGGCCGATTTTTCCGGATCATCCACCTTGAAGTAAAGCTGCGAACACACGCTCATGCAGGTGTTGCAGCCGTTGCATTTTTCGGCAAAGGTTTGTAAGTATTTCATGTGCTTCGACGACCTCCTTATTTTTTCTCGGTTTGCAGGGTGATCTCGATCTTTTCCCAGGGTTGGGGGATTTTGTCCAGGGCTTGCACTGCCCCCAGCACCATGTTGCCGATGATCTTTTTCACGAAAGGATTCAGAGCGATGATGCGGTCGTTGACCTTGAGTTCAATGCTGCTTTTCATGATATTCCTCCATAAAAGCGCTGATGGCCGTGATCTGATCGGGATGGAAACACGGCAGCCGGCAGGGGGCGTCGGCGTTGGTGATCACGGCCGCCAATTTTTCCGGCGGGAATTTCATCGCCTTTTGCCGCTGCGGATCTTCCACTTCGATGACCGGGATCCCCGGCGGGCAGAAGCCCTCCAGCAAGACGATGTCATTTGGCCGCAGCTGCGCTTGCAATTCCGCCATAAGGTCTTGGGGATCGCCGAGCCGGGTCATGCGCAGCAACTCGTTTTCAGCCACCAGGTACGCTTCGTCGGCTCCGGCCCGCAGGAAACGGGCGGTATCCTTGGCCTCGGGCTGCAGGGCATAGCCGGCGTGGGTGCTCTTAACAGCGACCACCCGCCTCTGGTTGGCTTTGAAATTTTCGATCAGGCGGGTGATGAGGGTGGTTTTGCCGCTGCCCGACCATCCGACGATTGAAAAAATCTTCATGGGCCCTAATTTTATTATAGATAGGCCGATTAGTCAATCTCCACGGCCCTGAAAAGCGACGGGCGGAGTGGCGTTGTGCCGGGAACTGTTATTCTTCCTTATCGCCTTTGCTTTTTTGCTGACTGGTGGCGCTGGCTTCCTTGATGGTGAAAGCGCCGTCGCTGCGATCTTTATTCTTCTGGAGGTCGACCAGGGAGAGTTTTCCGGCTTTGGCTCCGCCCAGGGCATCCTTATCCATGATCGGGTGCACGCGCCACTGGATCTGGATGCGGTAATTACCGCCGGCTCCGTAACCGCTGCCGTTGAGCAGGGGATTGCCGATGTGCCAACAGTAGCGGAAGCTGGCGGCCGGAAGGTTCTCGGCGATGGGGCCAAGCGGCAGGTCATCTTTCACCAGGGTCAGGTTGACAAATCCCCCTTTGCCTGCAAATGACCAATTGATATCATAATCCTTCCCTTTTTCCAGGATTTCGCCGCCGTTGGGCGTCATCAGGGAGATGTTAGCAGCGGCAGGGACAAGGCTGAATGATGCCTTACTCAGGGCGAAGACCGAATCGTTGCCCATCAGTTCGATGATGATCTTGTAATCGTTGGCCGGTTTGGCGAATGTCTTGTCCATCTTCTGCCCGGCCAGCCATTCGATGGAGCCTTGAGACACTTTGCTATAGGCGATGGGCCCGTAGTCTACCGCCCCCTCCAGTGCAATCAAGAGGGTTTCCTCGCCGGTCAAACCGCTGTAGGTCCAGGTGATTAGCAAAGGCGTGCCGATCGCCAGGGTTTCGCCGCCGTTGGGCGTGAGCAGGGTAACCTTCTGGGCATATGCCAGCCCCACGCCGATTATCACCATAATGGTTGTCAAAAACGCTTTTTTCATTTTTTCCTCCATTGCCTATTATATATGATTGAAAGAAAATATATCTCATATATGATTTTAAGAAAAAATCAGCTTCCGTCCCAACCGGCCAGGCGGGCCAGCAGCCACCAGAAAGCCCGGCCTTTGAGCACACAGTTCAAATTTTGCGAATGGGCGCAGTCATAGCAGGCGGAAGCCAGGCGGGCCAACTCGCTGGCCGGGTTGGCCGCGATCCAGTCGGCCGCCCAGTTGCGGTCCGTTTGACCGTTGCCGTCGCTGTCGTAGTCGCAATTGTCGTTGGCCATTAAAGACATGTAATCGGTCGTGCCGCCCGGCGTGTAGCTTTCGATATCGGCGAAATCGTAAAGAAATTTATTATTGGCGCGACAGTAGGCCCGGATCTGCTCGTTGCGCCGGTGCAGATTGCCGTCGTTGCCGCTGCCGTCCAGATGGCCGGTCATATAGACAAACTTGACCTTGGGGTAATCCTTTTCCAGTCCGGCCATGGCGTCAAGATACTTGCTGATTCCACCTTCACTGTTGTCGCTCACCCCGCCGCACCAGGACCAGGCAACCACATTGCGGTCGCTGCCGGAGCGGGAGAGCATTTCGATGGTGGCCGACCTCCAGCCCAAGTCGCCGTCGTAGCCCAGATCATCGGCGCCGCCGGCATTGCCCCAATAATCGTTGAGAAATAATCCCGGCTGCAACCCCCAATCCGAATAGCTGAAATAAAAAGTCGATCCGCTTTCACCCCGGAAGGCCATCATGCCGCTGATCAATTGGCTGCCATGCGAGGTGTGGCCATAGCCGACGCGCAAATCATTGCGGGCCTGCTGAATCCAGGAAGATGGGACCTTGGAAAGATCGGTGCAGAAGTGGTCGATGATGGTTGATGCGGCTGGGGCCGGTGGCGGGTCATTTTCGTCCGGCGGCTCGTTGTCCTGGGATTCCCGCCGGCAGGAGATAATGGAAACAAATACAATGAAAAAAATGATCCACTTGGCTTTTTTCATCCCTACCTCCCTGGCCGAAACGATCTGTTTCATTATAATATTTTTCGTAACTGTTTTAAATACCGCCTGTGTTTCGGATGGACCCTTGTTGTGCTGCAAAAACAGCCGCGCTATTTACTAAGGAGGAGAGTTCAATTATAATTGCTGTGATGAAAATTTTTACCGGCATAAAATTGGCTGAAGAAGTCAGGGAGAAAATCCACAAGGAACTGAAGCCTTTTAAAAAAGCGGGCACTACTATCCGCTGGACCAACAGCGGCAACATCCATCTAACGTTGAAATTCATCGGCGCTGCGGACGAGGTGATGACGGCGCGGGTCGCCGCGGCCCTGGCGGCAGCCAAGATTGCCGTTGCCCCTTTCCGTCTGCGTGTCAGCGGTTTCGGCAAATTCCCCGCTGGCGAAGACCTGCATATTTTCTGGGCTGGCGTGGAAGAAAGCCAGGACCTGCTCGACTTGTTCGCCGCCATTGAAGAAATCCTCTTGCCATTGGGTATCGAGCGGGGAACGCGGCCATTCCATCCGCATCTTACCCTGGGACGCAACCGGGCCAGGTTCAATTTCAAGACGTTTTATGCCCGGCTGGCCGAAAAATGTGACCTCTTTCTGGCCGAGATGCAGGTTGCTGCGTTCCAGCTTTTTGCCAGTCGCCTGACCCCGGCCGGTCCCGAATACACCATTTTAAAGGAGATACCCCTTGTCCAGTCATGAAATTTTTTTTATTGTCTGTTCTTACCTGTTGGGCTCCGTTCCTTTCGGCTACCTGATTTTCTATTTCAGTGAAAGCAAGGATATCCGCAGCATGGGCAGCGGCAATATCGGCGCCACCAACGTCCTGCGCAGCAAAGGCAAATTGGCCGGCCTGGCGACTTTGATGCTGGACATTCTAAAAGGCGCCCTGCCGATCGTCTATGGCCGCATCCATTTCGACCTGCCCTGGATCGTTCTTTTGGGCGGACTGGCCGTGCTTCTGGGCCATGTCTTTCCGGTTTTTTTGAGATGCCGCGGCGGCAAGGGCGTGGGTTCGCTGGTCGGCGTTTTCCTGGTCTTTTATTATCCGGCCCTGCTGGTATTTTTGCTTGTTTTTTTTCTCACTTTGTGGCTGACCCGATACGTATCGCTGGGTTCGCTGCTGGGCGCAAGCGCGCTTTTCTTTTGCATCCTATTCACCCAGGTGGTAGAAGCGTCGATGGTGGTGTTTCTCATGTTGCTGCTGATCGTGTTCCGGCACCGCGCCAACATCAGGCGCTTGCTGGCTGGCAATGAAAACAAATTCAGTTTCCATAAAAATGGATAAAATATTGGTTGTCGGAGGCGGCTCCTGGGGGACGGCTTTCGCCGACTACCTGGCGCGACAGGAGAAAAAAGTCAGGATCTGGGTCAGGGAAAAAGAGGTTATCGCCGCCATTAATTCTACTAGGGAAAACACGGTCTTCCTGCCCGGGATCGAACTGGCGGAAAATTTGCAGGCCTGCGGCGACCTGGAGCGCGAAGCGGTTCGCGCCGATGTCCTGATCCTGGCCGTGCCTTCAAAATTCATCCGCACGGTGATGCAAAGCCTGAAATCCGCCCTTCGTGATGAACACGTCCTGGTCAATCTGTCCAAGGGTTTCGAATCCGATTCGCTAAAAACCATTTCCCAGGTGGCGGCTGAAGTTTTCGCTCCCGGGATCTCCCGGCAGTGGCTCACCCTTTCCGGCCCCTCTTTCGCTCGCGAACTGGCCAAACAGCACCCCACCGCCGTGGTGGCCGCTTCGGACAACGAAGGGTTGCTGGAGCGTTTGCAAAACCATTTTTCATCGTCGATACTACGCATTTATCGCTCCAGCGACCTGCAAGGCCTGGAAGTCGCCGGGGCACTGAAAAATGTGATGGCCATTGCCTCGGGCATGGTCAACGGCCTGGGTTTCGGTTTTAATACCACGGCATCGCTGGTCACTAGGGCCAATATGGAAATCTCGCGCCTGGGCATCCGCTTGGGGGCCAAAGCGGAAACTTTCTGGGGTCTGGCAGGCATTGGGGATCTGATGCTGACCTGCTTCGGCAGCCTGTCGCGCAATTTCCAATTGGGAAGAAAGATCGCCCTGGGTGAATCACTGGCCATGGTTGAAAAATCAACACCCATGGTAGCCGAGGGCGTCGAGACCACCAAGGCGGTTCATTTGCTTGCCGAAAAACTGGCCATCGACATGCCCATCTCCAGAGAAGTGCACCAGGTGCTTTTTGCCGGCAAGGACGTACACCAGGCCATAAGTGATCTGATGAAAAGGAGTCTGAAGAACGAATGGAATTTAAATTAGAATACATGGCCGATGATGAGCTGAAGGTCTTTTACCTGGCCAAAGACCTGGTGGTCATCGGCAAGCTTCCCAAAAACGACATTGAACTGAAAGACAACACGGTGTCGCGCCAGCACTGCCGTTTGCAGCGTTCGGGCAAAGGCTACAAGCTGGCTGACATGAACAGCACCAACGGCTGTTACATCAATGGCCGGCGCGTCCAGTCCAAGTCCTTGGCGGTCGGCGACAAGATCACCATCGGCCGGACCATCCTCAGTTTTTTGGCAATCAGCAAAGGGGAGAATTACCGCGATATCAATGACCAGAAGATATCCCTTGTGGTTCCCCTGGACGAATTGCTCAAGCCCGAAAAAAAACCGAAACTGGAAAGCGATGAGCCGAATTTTCTGGCTTCCCTGACCGCGCTGGGCAAGAGCCTGATCGCTTCGCAGGACATCGAGGCGAATTTCCAGAAACTCGGGGATCTGATATTCAAATTCGTCCACCCCGAAAAAATATTCATTTTTTATTATGACGAAAAGCAAAACGATATCCATCTCAAGTACACGTATTTCATGCAGGCCCAAAAAGACGATATCGTCAATATTTCAAAAACCATTGCCCTAAAAGCCATCCATGAAAAAGTGGCCATTCTATCATCCAACACCCGCAGCGATTCGCGTTTCGATAGCTCCAACAGCGTCATCATGTACGGCATCAATTCGGCCATGTCGGTTCCCATCTGGACAAAGGATTCCATCTATGGCCTGATCTACGTCGATACGACAAGCTTTTCACAGGTGTTCGGTGAAAAGGACCTTGAGATCATGTCCATCATCGCCAATTTCGCCGGCTTCTCCATCGAGGGGATCAACAGCCTGGAAAAACTGAACCGCGAACGCCGGCTGCGTTCGCGCCTGGAAAGATACCACTCGCCAGCCGTGGTTTCGCGGTTGATGGAGTTCCAGGACAGCAACAGCGGCGAACTTATGCCCTACCGCGAGTCGGAGGCTTCGGTCCTGTTCATGGATATCGTTAAGTTCACTTCACGGGCAGAAAAAATGACCCCCATCGAAGTGGGCATGTTCCTCAATAACTTTTTCTGTGAAATGACCGAGATCATTTTCAAACACAACGGCACCCTGGACAAGTTCATCGGCGACGGCATCATGGCCGTTTTCGGCATTCCCCTGGAATTTGTCAACCATGCCGAAATGGCCATTGTCACCGCCCTGGAAATGATAGAAAAACTGTGCGTCCTCAACGCCCAGATGGCAGCGGACAGCCAAATCCGGGTGCGCATCGGCATCCATTCCGGCAAGCTGATCTCCGGTGACTTTGGTTCGCCCAAGAGGCTGGAATACACCGTTTTGGGCAATACGGTCAATATCGCTTCCCGCCTGGAATCGGCGGTGGCCGGCGCCGATGAGATCGTGGTGTCCGAACATACTTATCAAGCGACCCGCGGGCTTTTTGAGTTTAAACCTTTGGGAGAAAAAAAATTAACGGGCCTATCCAAGCCGGTGAAAGTGTATCGGGTGAATGGCCTTAAGGAGGCAACATGAAAAAGAATATTTTTTACCTGCTGATATTGGTCGCATTCCTGGCCTGCGGCGGCGGCAAGCCGCGCACGGTTCCGGGCCAATTGCAGCCCGGTTCAGCCGAATACCTGACCACTGAAGGGATAAGGCACCTCAATGACGGCAAGTTGGACCTGGCTGAAAAATCGCTGCTGGCCTCGTTGCAGAAAAATCCCCGCCTGGTTCCGGCCTTGAATGCCCTGGGGCTGGTGTATACTTATCAGCGTGATTTTGCCAAAGCCATCAATACGTTGAAGCGCCTGATCCGGATCAGCCCGAAGTTCTATGACGCCTATAATCTGCTGGGTACGGTTTACACGGAACTGGGCAATTATCAGCAGGCCAAGGAGAAATTGCTGGTGGCCGCCAACGCCGAAGAGTATCTGACCCCGGAAAACGCCTATGCCAATCTGGCGGTGCTGGAGATCAAATTTGAAAAGTATGATTCGGCTTTGCGGTATGCGGAAAAAGGGATGTTGCTGAACCGTCGCTTCGCCCCGCTCTACAACCTGAATGGCTTGGCTTTGGAAAATCTTGGCAAACTGGCCGACGCTCTGGAAAACTACGAAAAAGCGATCGCCCTGATCACCATTCCCGATCCCAGCTACCTGATCAATAGTGCCCGGGTCTTGTCCAAGCTGGGCGACAAGGGAAAAGCCCTGGACAACCTGGAATTGGCGCTGGGCAAAGCCCGGGACGCGGCCCAGAAAGCCGAGATCATCAAGATGATCAAAATTCTGGAGGGCGGTTGAGGAGCGGCGTTGACTTTTGGCGGTTTTGTTTTTATAATTTATGGCTGTGAAGGCGGTCGTTTGAGATGTTTTTCGTTTGTTAGTCCAAGGAGGTCGACATGGAAAAATTTGTTTGCAGCGTATGCGGATATGTGTACAATCCTGCCGACGGCGATCCTGATTCGGGCATCAAACCCGGTACCGCTTTTGAAGATATTCCCGAGGACTGGGTCTGCCCGGTCTGCGGCGCCGGCAAAGATGCCTTCGAAGTCATGGAGTGACCGCAACGCCTTTCGGGTTAAAATACTTGTTTGTCTTTGAAAACCGCGAGGAACGGAATTCTCGTTTGCAACTGGAGGCAACATGGCGGCAATTGAAATAAAAAAGAACATTATCTGGGTGGGCGCTCTTGACTGGGATCGGCGTCTTTTTGATGAGTTGATCCCCCTTCCCGAGGGCACGTCCTACAACGCCTACCTGGTTCGGGGCGGTGAAAAAACAGCTTTGATCGACACCGTCGATCCGGACAAGACCGGGGACCTGCTCGAAAATTTGCAGGAAGCCGGGGTGACCCACATCGATTATATCGTCAGCCAGCACGCCGAGCAGGATCACTCCGGCTCCATCGGCGCCATTCTGGAAATATTTCCCCAGGCCGTGGTGGTGACCAACGAAAAGTGCAAGGCCATGCTCATGGACCTGCTCCAGATTCCTGAGAACAAATTCCAGACCGTGGGCGACGGCCAGACGCTGGACCTGGGCGGTAAGACCCTGGAATTCATATTCGCTCCCTGGGTGCACTGGCCCGAGACCATGCTTACCTACCTGCGCGAAGACAAGATCCTTTTCAGCTGCGATTTTCTGGGTGCCCACCTGGCCCAGAGCCGGCCGCTGCTTACTGACGAGAACCGCACTTACCAGGCGGCGAAACGCTATTTTGCCGAGATCATGATGCCTTTCCGCCCGCAGATCCGTAAACACCTGGAACGGCTGAACGGTCTTGCCCTGGACCTGATCGCTCCCAGCCACGGCGTGGTCTATCCGCGTCCGGCTTTCATTCTCGATGCCTACCGTGATTGGGTTTCCGACAAGACGGAAAACCTGGTGCTGATCCCTTTCGTTTCCATGCACGGCAGCACCCGGGAAATGGTGGAGTACCTGACTGGGGCATTGATCCGCCGCAACATCACCGTCATCCCCTGCAATATGATCCACACCGATATCGGCGAACTGGCCAAAGAACTGGTGGATGCCAGTACCGTGGTCATGGCTTCTCCCACGGTTCTGGGCGGAGTTCACCCGGCCATTGCTCATACCGCCTTTTTGGCAAATGCCCTGCGGCCGAAGCTGAAATTTGCTTCCATTATCGGATCATACGGCTGGGGCGGACGCCTGGTGGAAAACCTGTTGGCCTCCTTAGGCAACCTCAAGGTCGAGCTTTTGGATCCGGTACTGGCCAAGGGCTGCCCCAGTGAGAAAGATTTCCAGGCCCTGGACGATCTGGCCGCGGCCATCGCCGCCAAGCACCGGGGCATTGGCGTTCTGCCCTGAGCCAGTGCCGATTTATTTTCCGCAGCGGCTCGCGAATTGTTTTAATTTTGTAAACTTAACGTTATAATGATCACGAAATCATGTGAAGGGAGGAAAAGAACATGCCAAAAAAAATGATAGGACTTGGTTGCCTGGGGATCGTGGTCCTGCTGGTCGTGATACTGGTGGCCAGCGTCATCGGTTCTTATAACAGCCTGGTGGGGTTGGACCAGAAGGTCCTTTCCCAATGGGCGCAGGTGGAAAACGTCTACCAGCGCCGGGCCGACCTGGTACCCAACCTGGTGGAGACCGTCAAAGGGGCGGCCGCTTTTGAAAAAGATACTTTCACTGCCGTGACCGAAGCCCGGGCCAAGGTGGGCCAGGTCTCCTTAAGCGGAGGCCAGAGCCCGGCCGCCAATCCTGAAGCTTTCGCCAAGTTCCAGCAGGCCCAGGACGGTTTGTCTTCGGCCTTGTCCCGCTTACTGGTGGTGGTGGAAAAATATCCCGAGCTCAAGGCCACCCAGAATTTCCGCGACCTGCAGGTCCAGCTGGAAGGCACCGAAAACCGCATCACCGTCGAACGCATGCGCTTTAATGAAGCAGCCCAGGCTTTCAACACAAAAAGGATGCGCTTTCCCACTGTGATCATTGCCAATTTCTTCGGTGAACGCTTCCGGGAAAAAGTCTATTTCAAAGCCCAGGCCGGGGCCGAAACCGCGCCCAAGGTCCAATTTTAGTCTGTGAAATCACGGCATTTATTTCGGCTGGCGCTGGCCGGGACGCTGCTCATCCTGGCGCTTGCGGCCGCTGCGGCAGGCGATACGGGCACACCCATTCCCGCCCCGCCGCAGCGCTGGCTCACCGATGCGGCCGGGATGCTTTCGCCGCAGGTGGCGGCGCAGCTTGACGCCCGGCTGCAGGAATACGAACGGGACAGCGGCCACCAGATCGTCGTTTACATCAGCAAGACCACCGGCGGCATTCCCATCGAAGATTGGGCGGTGAAAGCGTTCAAGTCCTGGCGGGTCGGGCGCAAGGGATTGGATGACGGTCTGGCACTATTCGTCATGGCCGAGGATCACCGTGTCCGCATCGAAGTCGGCTATGGGCTGGAGGGCCAGGTGCCCGACGCCATCGCCTCGCGCATTATCAATGATGACATGGTGCCGAGATTGCAGCAGGGGGACAACGATGGAGCCGTGACAGCGGCGCTCGACAGCTTGTTTGCCGTGCTCTCCGGGGAAACCGCTTCCGGCGGCGGTCAGGCCCAACCCCGGGCGTCGCCAAAATTAACCTGGTTTCAGAAGATCCTCATCGGCATCGGCATATTGGGCTTTTTACTGCTGCTGATTACCAATCCCTCCCTGGCCTTGTACCTGCTGTTCACTATTCTTTCGGGGGGGCGCGGCGGTGGTGGTGGTGGCGGCGGCTTTTCGGGTGGCGGCGGACGTTCCGGCGGCGGTGGCGCCTCCGGGTCCTGGTAGTCGGGGAGGAAAGCATGGTATTCATGAACAAGCATAAATGGCTCAACCGCATAGACAGCGACGGGATCAAGGCCGCCATCGCCTTGGCCGAGCAACAGACTTCCGGAGAGATCCGCGTCTCGGTCTCATCTTTTTTTTGGGGCAATGTCCGACGCGTGGCCGGGAAGGCGTTCAACCGCCTGGGCATGCAGACCACCCGTGACCGCAACGGCATCCTTTTTTTCATCGTTCCCTCGCGGCACGCTTTCGCCATCATCGGCGACCAGGGCATCCACAACAAAGTAGGGCAGGAATTCTGGGAAAAACTGGTCGCCGCCATGGCGGTGGATTTCAAGGCCGGGAACTTCAGCGAGGGCCTGGTCCGCGGCATCACCGAGGCCGGCCGCCTGCTCGGCGTCCATTTCCCCTACCAGGGCGAAAAGGATGTCAACGAGCTCCCCGACCACATCGATTTCGACGGCAAGAAATAATGTGTAGGGGCGACCCGTCGGGTCGCCCTGTGTCGGCATCGAATTTCTCCGCTGATATCGCCCAGGGCGATCCAGCGGATCGCCCCTACGGGAGAAATGAATTATAGCAGGTTAAATGCCGATCACGGGAAGAACTCATCGTGGATGGCGCGCACGGCCCGTTCCAGGCCGGCGGCCATTTCTATATAGGCATTTCAGGGCGAACCAACCCGGAAGGGGCGCGGCAGCTGGCCATGGTATTGAAAAAGCACGGCTATGCTGCCACTTCCGTTCCGCTCCATGACGTGCTGCACCTGAAAACCGGCGTGGCCTACCTGGAAAACGACCGTTTGCTGGCCTGCGGCGAATTCCTGGATCACCCCTTGTTGTCCGGCTTCCAGATCGTCCCGGTTGACGCGGCCGAGGCCTATGCCGCCAATTCGCTATGGATCAACGGCCGCGTTTTGGTCCCGGCCGGCTTCCCGCAAACAAGGAAAAACATAGAGGCGCTCGGTTATGAAGCGGTACTCTTGGATGTTTCCGAATTCCGCAAGCTGGATGGCGGCTTGAGCTGCCTGTCGCTGCGCTTTTAATTTTTTGGCGCGGGCAGGCGTTTCCTGATCTCGGCCAGGGGCAGGACGTAGACACCGCGGCCATAGGTGGCCAGGAGCAGGATCTTATCGCGGCGGTGGATAAAGATGTCGAAAACCGGGACGGCAGGCAGGTTCCCCTGCAGGGATTGCCAGGAGGCGCCGGAGTCAGTGCTGATATACGGGCCGCGGTCGCTGCCCAGGTAGAGGATCTCCTCATTGTCCGGATCTTCGGCCAGCGCGTTCAATGGTTCGGCCGGGAGCCGGCCCGACAGCGATTCCCAATCCAGGCCCGAATTTTCCGATGCAAAGAGGTAAGCCCGGGAATCATCATCCCTGCTGCCATTCATGGTCACATAGACCTTTTTCGCGTGGTAGCGGGAAGCCACGACGCGGCTGACCCACTTTTTTGGCAGGACCTGGCTGATTTTTTGCCATGGTGATTCGCTGGCGGCCTTCAACCACACGTTGCCGTCGTCGGTCCCGGCGTACAGGGCGCCCGGCTTGAGTTCGGATTCGGCCAGGGCGGTAATGGTGGCGAAGGGCGTGTTGCCGGCGACATTATGCCGTTCACTGAGATCGGGAGAGATTTCCTGCCAGGATGAGCCGTTGTCGCTTGAGTGCAGCACCTTGTTGGCGCCGAAAAAAAACCCCCCCGTTTGCTGCCTGGAAGCCAGCAGCGGTGCCAGCCAGTTGAAACGGTAGGGTTCGAAATTTCGCGGTGACTTGGGCTTGATGGACACGATTTTGTCGCCCCCGGCTTCGAAACGGACCAAGGCACCGAACTGGGCCGCGGCAAACAGCATGGGCGGTGGGCCAGGCAGCGGCGCGACGAAAGCGCCGTCGCCGCCAAGCAGCATGCGCCATGATGTTTGGCTGCCCGGGGCATCCAGGGCGGGTCGGGAAACCAGAACTCCGTTGTCCTGGGTGCCGATAAAAATATTGGCCGGGCGCTCATTGTCGGCCGTGACTGTGTAGCATTGGCTGATGGAGAGGTTGCCGATCTTGCTCCAGCTTTGACCGCCGTCATCGGAAAGGTTGATGCCGCCGTCGTTGCCCAGGATGAGGCGGCGGGGATCATGGGGCGCGATCCACAGCGCATGGTGGTCACGGTGGACCAGGGCGTCGGCGTAAGGGTGCTGATCGGCCGCGATCTTTGTGAAGGTTCGGCCGCCGTCAGTCGAAACATATGCCGATACGCCCAATATATATATGCGGTCTTCATTGTCCGGGGCCACGCGGATCTGGCCGAAATAAAAACCGTAGGTGTAATACATGTCCTCGATGTAGTCATGGTTCATTTTTTGCCAGTGGCGTCCGCTGTCGGTGCTGCGGTATACTTCGGCCCCGACTGTGTTCGGATTCAAGCGGCGCTCGTTGGCGTCGAAAAGCATCTGGGCGATCAACTGTGGAGTAAAGCGGCCGGAACGGACAAAATTTTTCAGGATGGCCGGGCTGAAGACCTTGGGGGCCCGATTCTCTTCAAGGAAAAGGGCCAGAGTTCCGTCGGCGAGGTTGAGGAAATTGTCGACAGTCATTTCTTCCAGTTCGGCCACGGTCAAGCCGCTTCTTTTGTTTCCGGCTGCGGTGCGGCCCGAGCTTTTGGCTTCCTGGTTGTCGAGCAGGGCGTACACAACGGCCGGGTTGGAGCGGCTGACTGCCAACCCGATGCGGCCGACATGGCGGTTGTTGGGAAGCCCGACGCCCGATTTCACCCAGCTCCTGCCGCCATCAACCGTTTTGTATATACCGCTTTCAGGGCCGCTGGCAGTGAAATGCCAGGGTTTTCTTTCCCTTTGCCAGGCGGCGGCATACAGGATTTTATGGTTCTGCGGATCCATGGCCAGGTCAATGACGCCGGTTTTTTCACTGATAAAAAGGATTTTTTCCCAGGTTTTGCCGCCGTCCGTGGTCTTGAACACGCCACGTTCGGCATTGGCCGCATAGAGGTTGCCGGGGGCAGCCGCGTAAACCGTGTCTGGTTCATGGGGATCGATCACGATGCGGGCGATATGCCTGGTTGAGGTCAGCCCCATGTGCTGCCAGTTTTTACCTGCATCCATGCTTTTAAACACCCCGCAGCCCGCAAACGAATAGGTTTGGGCATTGCTTTCACCGCTGCCCAGCCAGATCAGGTTTTCATCGCTTTGGCTTACGGCGATATCTCCGATCGATGCGCTGGCTTCCCGGTCAAAGGCGGAGCGCCAGGTCCGCCCCCGGTTTTCGGTCAGCCACAAACCGCCTGTGGCCGCAGCCGCCCAGAATTTTCCGGGATGGAGATCATAACCTTCGACATCCACCACGCGGCCGCCGCAAAAAGTCGGGCCGATGTTTTTCCAGTTGAGATCATAAAAAGGAGAGTTGCGCAGCAGGGCGCGATGCTTGGAAAACCCGTCCAGGCTTTCCTCTTCGGCACCGGTTCCAAAAAATCCCAGGAACAGCAAACCTAGCAAGCCGAATAGTGGTGTCTTGTTAACTTTCATTTTCCATCTGCGCCATGATGCGGCCTCCGCAGCTATTATAAGCGATTGGCAAAAAAAATGTGCAATGTGTTAAAATGTCGGCATGAAAAAGATTGTTTTCATCATCATGTCCGTTTTTCTGCTGTTGCCGCGGACCGCTGAGCCGCAGGATGTGCTGAAAGAAAAAGTGGAAGTGGTCAACGTCGAGGTGCCGGTGCGGGTTTTTCGCGATGGCGTCCCGGTCGGCGGCCTCAGCAAGGATGATTTTCGCCTTGGCGAGGACAAGGAGCCGCAAACCATCAATGGTTTCTATGTCCGCAAAAAGAAAATGAATGTACAGAACACAGAGCTGCAGCCCGCGAGCCCCGCTCCGAAACCCCGCTATTTTGTCTTGGTCTTCCGCATCCTCGATTACAATCAGCAGATGAAAAATGGCGTCCAGTATATTTTTGATCATCTTCTAAGGGAGAACGACAAGCTTCTGGTTCTGGTAAATGACCGCACCCTGCTGCTTAACCAGGATATCTGGCAGGTCAAGCGTCAGGAGATTCTTGACCAGCTGCTGGCTGAAGAGGCGCTCAAAGCCAGGCAAAAGCTCGAGCAGTTCTTTATGTTGGTGCAAAAGGACCTGGATCAAACCAAGTTGCGCATGCTGATGGAACGGGACCAGAATTTCTATCCTCCGCGCATAATTGAGTTTTTGGAACAGTATTTGCAGACTTGGAAAGAATTCAAAAACAAGTATTTGATTCCCGACCTGGACAAATTTTACAACTTCGCCCGCCACCTGGAAAAAGTAAAAGAAGAAAAATGGGTGCTCACTTTCTACCAGATCGAAATGTTCCCCAACATGAAGATCAGCGGGCAGATCCGCCAGCAGATCGAAGCGATGATCGGCCAGCTGATGGTTGCGCGCATTGAAGACAACTTGCACGGCCGGATCATCGAGCAGCTCCTGGGACGGATTGACCGGGAACTTAATGTAGCCGAAGGATTTCCGGTTGAAGAAGTCAGCAAAATGCTGATCAAGGTGGACACCACGTATCACTGCATCATCTCGGGTGTGCAACGCGAATCCCTGTCCGAGGATCTGGAGTATAAAAAAGTCGCCAGCGACATTGAAAATTCCCTGCGCGAGATTACCCGGCGTTCGGGCGGCGAGGTAGTTTTTTCCGGGAACATCGGTTCAGCCCTGCATACGGTTGAGGAAAAAGAGGATATTTACTACGTGTTGACCTACGAACCATCCAGACCGGAGCGCAAGGGCAAGGTGAAGATCGAGCTGCCGGGAAACCCCGACTGCCGGCTATTTTACGATGACAACATCCGTGCCGACTATATAGGCGAATATTTGCAAAAAAAGCGGGAGCAGGATCCGCTGGTGATCCTGGAAGGCCTTAAATTGAAGGGGCGCACGTTGGCCATGAAAATTTCCAATTTTAAAATTGCCGGGAGCGGCAAGGAACGCGGCGGCCGTCTGAGCGTAGCCATCCGTATCCGCGATGATCAGAACCAGCAGCTGTATAATCAGGACCGTGCTTTTGCCGCGCAGGAATCCCAGATGGATCTGGATGTGGATTTCGCGTTCCTCAAGCCTGGCCGCTATATGTTCCTGGTCGAAGTTCACGACATACTGACCGGCAAGACCATCATGGATGTCCTGCAGGCCGATGTGGAGTGAGCGGTTCATTGGTGCGGTGAGGGAGCGGGAAAGGCGCTGCCGACCCCGCCAGCGAGTGAGTCCGGACATGAGAACCATGCCCCGGACAGGGGCCGAGCTATACATGATTTGGGAATATGTTATAATCCAATAATTGAGGAGACGCACGTGATAGACAGGTATGAAGCGGCGGAAATCACCCGCATCTGGAGCGAAAAAAACAAGTACCGGAAATGGCTGGACGTGGAACTGGCCATCACCGAAACCTGGGCGGAAATGGGCGAAGTCCCAGCGGCAAGCCTGGAAAACATCAGGAAAAATGCGGCGGTGGACCCCGAGCGCATCCGGGCCATTGAAAAAAAAGTCAAGCACGACGTTATCGCCTTCCTGACTTCGTTGGAAGAAGCCATCGGCCGGGATTCGGCTTACGTGCACAAAGGCATCACTTCCTATGACGTGGTGGACACCGCCCTGTCGCTGCTGATCCAGGAATCTCTGGACGTAGCTGTGGCCAAGAGTGGGGAACTGGCAAAAATTCTTCTGGAAAAGGCATTTGCCTACAAAGACCTGCCGGCCATCGGCCGCACCCACGGTATCCATGCCGAACCCATCGCTTTCGGCTGCAAGTTTTTGATCTGGCACGAGGAGATGGAGCGCGACCGCCAGCGGCTGCTCCGGGCCAAAGAGATCACGGCAGTGGGGAAAATTTCCGGTTCGGTGGGGACATACAGCCATTTCCCCGCCAGCGGTGAGGAAAAAGCCCTGCATAAACTGGGGCTGCGAGCCTGCCGCGTTTCCTCGCAGATCATCCAGCGTGACCGCCATGCCGAAGTCATTTGGGCCTTGGCCCTACTGGGAACCAGTCTGGAAAAGATCGCTGTGGAGATCCGCCACCTGCAAAAAACCGAAACGCTCGAGGTAGAAGAGCCTTTCAGCCGTGGCCAAAAAGGGTCATCCTCCATGCCCCACAAGCGCAACCCTGTCCGTTGCGAACGCATCTCCGGACTGGCCCGGATATTGCGCGGCCATGCGGCCGTGGCCCTGGAAAACAATATACTCTGGCATGAGCGCGACATATCCCATTCTTCGGCGGAAAGGGTTATCTTCCCCGATTCCTTTCACCTGGCTGTTTTCATGCTCGACGACATGATCGACATATTGAAAAACCTGGCCGTGTATCCGGAAAACATCCGCCGCAACCTGGATCTGACCCATGAGATTTATTTTTCGCAAAAGGTGCTGACCCTGCTGGTCGACAAGGGTGTGGCCCGCCAACGGGCCTATGACCTGGTCCAGGACCAGGCCATGAAGTCCTGGCAGGAAAAACGCAGTTTTCGCGAACTGGTCATGGCTGCTACCGCCATTCGTGCCGTCTGTTCGCCGCAGGAGCTGGAGAAGGCTTTTTCCCTTACGGAATTGCTTGCCGGGATCGGGGGAATATTTGAGCGCTTTGCCAAGGGAAAATAAGGCCAGCCATGGCCCTGGCAACGATCGATTCGCACCTGGAGCAGATTGACGAACTGGTCAGGAATGCCGCCGGCTATGATGATTTGGAGTTCCGCCTGCGCCTGGAAAAGTTGGTTAAATTAGGGGGCCGGGACACCGAAAATGCCATTGCCCATTACATCACCGGTACTTATGTCAGCGTTCCCACCCGCCTGAACCTGGTGCGCATAGCGGGCTACATCCGCAGTACGGCCTTCCTGGTGCCGTTGAATAAAGTTATTGAATTGGGCAAAGACGACCGGCTGCGGGAGGCGGCCATCATCAGCATCTCCAAATACAACGACCGCCGCGCCCTGGATATCCTGGACCGGGCCCTGGAAAAAAATAAGAACAAGCAGCTGCAAGAGACGATCGCCAGTGCGATCAACCGCATCAAACACAACAATCCGCTACTGATCATGCTGCCCCGTTTTCTGCAGGGCGGCAAGAACAGCGAAGATTTTCTCATTACCTTGAAGGTTTTCAAGAAAATACTCGGCCCGGCCGACGCCAAGGGCTTTATCTCTTATTTGCAGTATGAAGATCCCCTGGTGTCGGCGGGGTCTTTTGAAATCCTGTGCTGCCGGGGCGATGAAACGGTATTTTTTTTCATCAGCGAATTTTTCAGGGAGCGCAGCCGCAGCTTAATCAAGACGTTGAGCCGGCCGCAGAGCGCCGAGGCTTTGGCGAAATTGATCGCCGCCCTGCATGAGTACCTGAATCGGCACCCTGATTTTTTCCCGCAGTTGCGGTCCGATATCACCGCCCTGCTGGGCCGCGCCGGCGACAGCTTATGGGAAAAACGGCTGGCCGCTTTGCTGGACGACCTGGAAGACGGCGGCGAAGCGCCAAAATGATCATGGGCGCGGAAAGGCAAGGAGCTTGAGTATGGCTGTTATCAGAAGGGTTATTGTGGAAAAAAAAGCGGGATACGACGTCGAGGCCCGGGCCCTGCTGCTGGATCTATGTGAAAATCTGTCCCTAAAGGGATTGAACGGGCTGCGCCTGCTCAACCGTTACGATGTTTCAGGCGTCAGCGCCCGGGAAATGGCCCGGGCCCGGCATGCCATTTTTTCTGAACCTCCGGTTGATGAGATATATGACGAAGATTTTCCGCTGGCCGCCGGGGAAACGGCGTTTGCCATTGAATACCTGCCCGGCCAGTATGACCAGCGGGCCGATTCCGCCGCCCAGTGCCTGCAGCTGCTCACCCCGGGCAGCCGGCCGCAGGTGGCCACGGCTAGGGTCATTGTCCTCAAAGGCAAGTTGCTTCCCGGCCAGCTGAAAAAAATCAAGCACTATTGCATAAACCCGGTCGATTCGCGCCAAGCCGCCATGGCTAAACCGCGCTCGTTGGCGCTGCGGGCGGCCCGGCCGGCCAATGTTCCCGTCCTGAAAGGATTCATTTCCTTTCCGGGAAAGAAATTGAAGCACCTGGGCAACGAATTGGGATTGGCCATGGACGCGGCCGACCTGCGTTATTGCCAGGCCTATTTCCGCTACCAGGAAAAGCGTGATCCAACCCTGACCGAGATTCTCCTGCTCGATACCTATTGGTCGGATCATTGCCGCCACACCACTTTTTTGACGGCCATCACCCGGGTGGATATCGCCGCCGGTGCCGGCAACGAACCACTGCGCCGGGCCTACGGGTGTTACCTGGAAACCCGGAGTCGCGTTGCGGCGGCGCGGCGCCAGGAGATCTGTCTGATGGACCTGGCCCTGCTGGCCATGAGGGAACTGCGTGAAAAAGGGCGCCTGGCCGATGTGGAGTTTTCCGAGGAGATCAACGCCTGCAGCATGGCGGCAACGGTCGATGTCGACGGCAAAAATCAAGAATGGCTGGTCATGTTCAAGAACGAGACCCACAACCATCCCACCGAGATCGAACCGTTCGGCGGCGCCGCCACCTGCCTGGGCGGCGCCATCCGCGACCCGCTTTCCGGGCGGTCGTTCGTTTACCAGGCCCTGCGCGTGACCGGCAGCGGTGATCCCCGCCAGGCCGTGGCCCTCACCCTGCCCGGGAAACTCCCGCAGCGCAAGATCACAACCGAGGCCGCCCAGGGCTTCAGTTCCTACGGCAACCAGGTCGGGATGGCCACCGGCCAGGTTGCTGAGATCTATCATCCCGGCTACGTGGCCAAGCGCCTGGAGATCGGCGCCGTTATCGGCGCCGCGCCGCGTGAGAATGTCCGGCGCCGGACGCCCAAGGCCGGAGATGTCGTGCTGCTGGTGGGCGGCCGCACCGGCCGCGACGGCATCGGCGGCGCCACCGGTTCCTCCAAGGCCCACAGCGAATCCTCCCTGCTGACCTGCGGGGCGGAAGTACAGAAAGGCAATCCCCCCTGTGAAAGAAAACTGCAGCGTTTGTTCCACGATCCGCGCGCCAGCCGGCTTATCAAGCGCTGCAACGATTTCGGTGCCGGCGGCGTGGCCGTGGCGGTCGGGGAGCTGGCGCCGGGGCTGGAGATCGACCTGGACCAGGTGCCCAAAAAATATGCCGGGCTGGACGGCAGCGAACTCGCCCTGTCCGAATCGCAGGAACGCATGGCCGTGGTGGTGGCGGCCGCGCAGGCGCGGCGCTTTCAGATGTTGGCCGCCGCCGAGAACCTCGAAGCTACCGTGATCGCCCGCGTTTGCCGCCGCCGCCGTTTGCAAATGAAATGGCGCGGCCGCACCATTGTGGATCTCGGCCGTGATTTCCTTGACAGCAGCGGTGCCGGGCGCCAAGCCGCCGTCGAAGTTGCTTGCCCTGCCCCGGCGGACGATTTTTTTAAAACCCGGGCTGCGGCCGGAAAACTCCCTGAACTGCAGGTGGCCTGGATGAACATGTTGTCCGACCTGAATGTCTGCTCGCAGAAAGGTCTGGTGGAACGGTTTGACAGTTCCATCGGTGCGGCCACGGTTTTTTCCCCTTTTGGCGGCAGGTACCAGGCCACGCCGGCCGACGTCATGATCGCCAAGATCCCCCTGCTCAGCGGCGAGACCCGAAGCGGCACGATCATGGGCTTCGGCTTCCAGCCCGGCCTCTCCGCCTGGAGCCCCTTTCATGGCGGCATGTACGCCGTCATTGAGGCTGTGGCCCGGGTGGTGGCCGGCGGCGGCGATTGCCGCCGTATCCGCATGAGCCTGCAGGAATATTTTCCCAAGCCGGGACACGACCCGCTCCGCTGGGGCCAGCCTTTTGCCGCCCTGCTGGGTGCCTTTACCGCTCAGCAGCAGTTAGCCATACCTGCCATCGGCGGCAAGGATAGCATGTCGGGATCTTTCCACGACATGGATGTGCCGCCGACCCTGGTCGCCTTCGCTGTGGCTACCGTGGATGTGCGGCGGGTGGTATCACCCGAATTCAAGCAAGCCGACAGCCGGGTGCTGCTGCTGCCATTGCCCCGGGACCAACAGCAAATGCCCGATTTCGCCGTTTTTCAAAAGAATTGTGTCAGGGTGCATAACCTGATGCGTAAGGGAAAGATCCTGGCCGCCCAGTCGCTGCACGGCGGCGGCTTGGCCGAGGCCGTCAGCAAAATGAGCTTCGGCAACCGGCTGGGATTGGCTTTCCATGAGCAGCTGACTCATGACGATCTTTTCACACCGGCCATCGGCGCCTTGGTTTTGCAAGTGCCGGAAGCGGAAAATATTGAAAGACTTTTTTCCGGGCTGGCCTACCGTGTCCTGGGGAAAACACTGGTTGAAGCGGTGATCAGGGTTAATGATTTGGAACTCGCCCTTCCATTCCTGCAGGAACTTTGGGAAAAGCCTTTGGAGGATATTTTCCCCACCCGGGTGGGGAAAAAGCCGGCTGCGCCCGATCCCGGCTACGAGCGGCCACTATCCCGGGAACGGGCCGGCCGGCGGGCGCGGCCTGCCATTGCCAAACCGCGGGTGCTGCTCACGGTCTTTCCCGGCACCAACAACGAATATGATGTGGCCCGGGCTTTTGCCAGGGCCGGCGGATTGCCTGAAATATTCGTATTTCGCAACCAATCTGCTTCAGATATAGAAGCATCGATAGTTGAATTGGATAAAAAAATCCGCCGTTCACAGATATTGATGATTCCCGGCGGCTTCAGCGCCGGCGACGAACCCGACGGTTCGGGGAAATTCATCGCCGCCGTGTTCCGCCATCCGCGTCTGCGTGATGCCATCTATGACCTGCTTTACAAAAAAGACGGCCTGGTCCTGGGCATCTGCAACGGTTTTCAGGCCCTGCTCAAACTGGGCCTGCTGCCGCACGGCGAGATCCGCGACCTGACCCCCGACTCGCCGACCCTGACCTTCAACCTCATCGGTCGCCTGGTATCGCGCCCGGTCCGCACCAAGGTGGTCTCGACCTTGTCGCCCTGGTTCAACCAATGTAAAGCCGGAGACATCCATACCATACCGGTGGCCCACGGCGAGGGGCGTTTTGTGGCGCCGGCGGCCACCCTTGAGCTCCTCTTCGCCCTGGGCCAGGTAGCCGCGCAGTACGTGGATTTCGAAGGACGGCCGAGCGCCGACTCCTTCTTTAACCCCAACGGCTCCTTAATGGCCATCGAGGCCGTCTCCAGCCCCGACGGCCGCATCCTGGGCAAAATGGCCCACAGTGAACGCACCGGGAAATACGTCTTGCAGAACATCCACGGCAACAAGGACCAGAAGCTGTTTGAGTCAGGGGTGGGGTACTTCCGGTAATTGTTTATATTTTGTTTTCAGTATTTTTATCGGTAGTGACAGGTCGCGACCTGTCACTTCGGAATGAAATTTGGGATTTAAGAAGGGCAAACACGGGGGTTT
>Ga0180009_10000292_pt1 | contig 71541 bp, 85 predicted proteins | sample OS_PC_MetaG_FD_123537 | JGI IMG/M metagenome (GOLD analysis project Ga0180009, IMG submission 123537) | Groundwater microbial communities from the Aspo Hard Rock Laboratory (HRL) deep subsurface site, Sweden - OS_PC_MetaG | ecosystem: Environmental > Aquatic > Deep subsurface > Groundwater... | reverse complement strand
TTTTCTCGCCTCTCTCTCTCTCTCTCTCTCTCTCTCTCTCTCTCTCTCTCTCTCTCTCTCTCTCTCTCTCTCTCTCTCTCTCTCTCTCTCTCTCTCTCTCTCTCTCTCTCTCTCTCTCTCTCTCTCGTATTGCGCGGATTTTTGGGTGTTATTTGATTTTGTGGTATAATTTGGCATAGAGAAGATTATTAAGATATAGTTTTATAATACCATAATATTTGATTAGCAAAACAATGAAAAAAGAAATTTTGAAAATTATCAAAGATGGAGAAAACGAGAATATTGAATTTAAAAGGGATTTTGCAGATGAAGTTATTATAAGTTTGGTTGCGTTTGCTAATTTTAAAGGCGGAAAAGTTTTACTTGGCGTTGGTGATAATGGCAAAATTGCGGGAGTTAAAATTAACAAAGAAAGTATTCAAAAATGGGCTAATGAAATTAAAAATAAAACTCAGCCCTATTTGAATGTTAATGCTTATCAAGTTAATTTTAAAAATAAAATAATAATTATTTTTGAAGTTTTAGAATTTCCTTTAAAGCCCGTGTCTTTTAAAAATCGTTATTATATTAGAAAGAATAATAGTAATCATATTCTGTCCTTGCAAGATGTGGCTGAAATGTATTTAAGGACTAAGAATTCCAGCTGGGATTTTTACGCGGATAAAGATGCTGACTTAGATAAACTAAACCAAGACAAAATTTCTCAAGTTAAAGCAATAATTGAAGAAAATTTAAGCATTAGTTTAGGAGATAATCTAAGTTTTTTAAGAAAATATTCTTTGATTGTTGAAGAGGATGGAAATGAATATCCTAGTTTTGCCAGTATGTTATTATTTTCCAAAAAGCCATTGAGGCAGACAGATATTCAAATAGGGCTTTTTCAAACCGACACTATAATTAAAAAGAGTAAAATTATTAGAAACGATTTGATTGCTGAGGTTGAGGAAGTAATGGATTTTATTGAAAGTTATATTTTAAAAGAATATGTTTTTACAGGTAAGCCCAGAAGAGAAGAAAAATGGCAGTATCCAATTACCGCTTTAAGAGAGATTGTAATTAATGCTATTGTCCATAGAGATTATAGGGAAGGCGCGCATTCACAATTTAGAGTTTATCCAGATAAATTAATTTTTTGGAATATTGGCAAGTTGCCTTATGATTTAAGTTTAGAAAACATTAAAAGAGGCACTGAAAGATCTTGCCCAAGAAATAAATTAGTTGCGGAGATTTTCAGGGATTGTGGTTTGATTGAGAGATATGGTAGCGGAATTAAAAAGGCAATTGATCAGTTTAGAGAACACGGCTTAAAGGGGTTGGACTTTAAAGAAGTTAGCGGGGGATTTGAGGTAGCAGCTTTTAGCAAAGAATTTACTAAAAAAGATGTCGGTAAAGATGTCGGTAAAGATGTCGGTAAAGATGTCGGTAAAGACAAAAGAAAACAAATTATTATTAATAAGATTAAAAGTAAGAAAAAGTTTACTTATATTTCTTTAGCTAAAGAAATAGGAGTTACCGAAAAAACAATAGAAAGAGATTTAAAAGATTTAAAAAAAGACGGAAAAATTAAGTTTGTGGGAACTAAAAGAGCAGGGCATTGGGAATTACTTTAATGAAAAACGCGCAAGTAGTTGTAAAACCAGCGAAATCTGTAGTAATCTGCGGTATCTTATCGTTGTTTTTTATAGTTTTTCCATTAACTGTTTTAGCTTCTGGTACCACAGAAATGATAGATTCTGCTGATAAATACGCTTGGTCGGAAAATTTGGGTTGGGTGAATTTTGGGGATAGCGATGGCAATGTTCAGGTGACGGATTCTGGATTGACTGGATACGCTTGGTTTGAAAACGGGGGCTGGCTTAATTTGAATCCAAGCGAGGGAGGAGTTAGCAATACTACGGGCGGTATTTTGTCAGGATACGCCTGGGGCGAAAATACGGGCTGGGTCAATTTTAATCCGACTGGCGGGGGAGTGAGCATTGACACAAACGGCTATTTTTCGGGTTACGCCTGGGGCGAAAATACGGGCTGGATTAGTTTTAATTGTTCGGATGGCGATTCTTGCTTGACCGTTGATTATAAAGTGAAAACTGATTGGGTGACGATTCGATGCGGCAACGGAGTGATTGAAGGGAGCGAAGGATGCGACGACGGAAATACCGTATCGGGCGACTTATGCAGCGCCGCCTGTGTTGTTGAGATAAACGCGGCTGGTCCTCCACTGCCGACTAATCCGCCCCCGACTGCTTCTCTATTAATCAATGACGGGGATGTCTACGCGTCTTCGGTTAGGGTCAATCTTTCTTTGTTCGCCAAAAACGCCATTCAAATGGCAATTTCAAACTCGGATGATTTTTCTGGAATTAGTTGGGAGGATTATCAAACTTCCAAGATTTGGTTTTTACCCGAAGGCGATGGCGCGAAAACTGTTTATGTTATCTTTCGTTCAGCCCAAGGCGGAGTTTCAAAAGCGATTTCCGACAGCATTATTCTTGATATAAGCGCGCCAGAAAAGGCCGCGGTGATTGAGCCGAAAGATGGACAGACGATAGATAATAATACACCATTGATTAGGGGGACAGCCGAGCCGAACGCTAAAATTACTATTACCCTTGATGATTTTATTGTTTATCAGACGATGGCGGATGTAAATGGCGGCTGGTTGTATCAAATTGATACTCCATTAAGAGATGGAAAACATTGGATTAAAATTAAAGTTCAAGACGCGGCTGGTTTAATGAGCGAAGAAATAAGAATTGATTTTGTTATTATTACCAAGTTCGCCGAAGCAGTTGAGCCGTCTGAAAAGGAGGAAAAATGGCCGTTTAAGCCGGAAGTCCCGGAAATTCCAGAGGTTGAGAAGGTTGAAGAAGAAATTCCCGCGGAGCCGTACGACCTTATCCCAGAAGAACATCGTTCAAAAATTCCAGACATTCTCAAACGAGTTTCCGAACAGGTCAGAAAAATTCCTCAACTGCCGAAATTTACTTTTTTTGAGGAAATAGCGAAATCATTGACTGATGAATTTGTTAAACCGGTTGTTTTTGGCTTTGTCGGGCAAACTAAAAAAGTCGTTCAAGCAATTTTTATTCAGGCGCCCAAATTAATAGTTAAAAAAATAGCCAGTTTTTATCAAATGGCAAAATATCAAGTTAAAAAAATAGCGATTTTGTTTAATCCGCCATCCATGAAAGAAATTGTTGATTTATTGCCGCCAATTAAAAAGCAAATTTCTCAAGTGGAAAAAGTTGAAAAAGTTGAAGAAAAAGAATTAATTAAACAAGAAGAAATATTTTTTAGTTCAACTCACGGGAGCATTAAATTAAGTCAAACCAAAGAGGATAAAATTAATTTAATCGCGGGTGTCAATGTTAAGGCGTTTATTAAACCGAAGCCGGGCGAAACAATTAAGCAAATCCAGGGGCAACTACTCTTTACCGGCGGGCTGCATGGTGAGGCGCCTAATGGATTGTTTCCTTTTAAGGTAGCTGAAGCGGCGGTGATTCAAAAAGCCCAAGCCAAAGATTGGCTGGTCGGGCAATATGTTTTTGCCGATGATAATCAAGACGGGATTTATGAGGCGGTTATTCAGATTCCTCCAATATCCGGAAATTATTTTTTTAAGACAATTATTGAATATCAAGAAGCGCCAATTAAGGAAATTGGAACGGAAATGTTGATTGACCCGGAAGGATATGTTTATGCAATGGCGAAGGTCGCGGGTGAATTTATTGAAGCGCGTTTGCCACGGGCGAAAGTTACTCTATTTTGGCTTAATCCAGCGACTTACGATTGGCAGATTTGGTCGGCTCATTCTTACGACCAAAGTAATCCTCAAGATACCGATAAAACAGGACAGTATTCTTTCTTGGTTCCAGAAGGAACTTATTATCTGAAAGCGGAAAGAGCGGGCTACGCGAATTATGTTTCGGCATATTTTGAGGCGAGCGAAGGAACGCCAATTCATCAAAATATTGAATTGAAACCATTGTAAAAGCTATAAGAAGGTCTGACATTTAAAACTGCGAAAAATTAAGGTCAGACCTTTCCATCAGTTTGTCACTAAATAATAAGCAGTCGCGATAATGTCGTTTTGAAAGGTCTGACCTTTAATTTCTTCAGAAACCCGACCTTTAATTTCTCTTTGTTTAACCTTTTTGAAATAATTATGAAAATAAAAATAGATAAAGATAAGTGCATCGGGTGCGGCAGTTGCGTCGCTGTTTGTTCGGACTGTTTTGAGATGGACAGCGACAATAAAGCGGTCCTTAAGGATGGCGGCGATTTGAAATGCGCCCAGGAGGCGGTTGATGTCTGTCCGGTCCAAGCGATTGAGGTTGAAAAATCAGCATAGAGGGGACAGTCCCCATTCTGAATGGGGACTGTCCCCGAATTTTATCCACAATCTTGTTTTGTTGTTTTTGGCTCTTTATGATAGAATGTCTAAGAAAGGAAAATAAAAATGTTAGGAAAAAATAAAGATAATCAATTCGTTACTAAAAAAGATTTAGAAGAAACTTTAGAAAAAACTTTAGATAAAGCGCTGGCGAGCCAAAGCAAGGTTATTTTAGAGGCGGTTGATTATGGGTTTAATAAAGTAAAAAACGATTTGGTTAAAGTAAAGAATGATTTAAGTGAATTGAAAGATGGGCATGAAGCGATTGAGTTAAGATTGGGAAATTTGGCTCCGCAGTTTGAGGTAAATGATTTGAAGGAACGCGTGGGAAAATTAGAACTCGCGCGAGAATTGTAAAGTTTACTACTTATTTCTTCTTGACCAGAGGGTCTTTTTTTGTTAGGATTAGCTTATGTTAGAACTCTTAGTAAAAATGCGCGAAGGGACGGGGCGCAAAAACGAGAAAATCAGGGAACAAGGTTTTGTTCCCGCTGTTTTGTATGGCCGCGAAGTTGAGAACCTTTTGCTTGCCGTTGATGAACAAGATTTAAAAAAAATATATGAAAAAGCCGGCGCAAGCGCGTTGGTTAAATTGAAAATAAACAATGGAGGAAAAGAAGACGAAAGAGTGGTTTTAATTCAAGATGCGGCGAAAGATGTCGTGAGCGGAAAAATTATCCATGTTGATTTTAATCAAATTAAAATGGACGAAGAAACAGAAGTTGAAGTTCCTTTGGTTTTTGTCGGCGAGTCAATGGCGGTTAAGAGCGAAGGCGGCGTTTTGGTTAAGAACATTCAGTCAATTGAAGTAAGGGCTTTGCCGCAGAATTTGCCTAAAGAGATTGAAGTGGACATATCTATTATCAAGACATTTAATGACAACATTCGCCTTAAGGATTTAAAAATTCCGGAGAATGTTAAAGTAACTGCTAACTTAGAAGAAATAATCGCTTCTGTGGTTCCTCCGCGAACGAGCGCGGAATTAGAGGGATTGGAACAGACGCCGACTGAGTCAGTTGAAGAAGTTGAGGTTGAAAAGAAGGGCAAAGAGAAGAAAGAAGAGGGCCAAGAAGGCGGCGATGTTTCTGGTGGAGGAAATGAGTAATTTGTCAGCAAAATATTTATTTTTATCGGCGTTGTTTATACTTTTTTTAACGACGCCTTTTTTGCTTCGCGCAGCAAGTTCAGAAGATCTTAAGCGCGATTTAGAGGATCAAATTAGGCAAAAACAGGAAGAAATTGACCAGTACGAACAAAACATTCAGACAAACCAGCAAAAATCCAAAACGCTTAATAATGAAATTCAGATTTTAGAAAATGAAGTTGGCAAAATTCAGGCGGAAGTAAAACAGCTGGACTTGATTATTCAAGAAAGCGCGCTTAATATTCAGGAAATAGACAGTCAGATTAGCGCTCTTGAAGACAATATAGAAGAGAAAAAAGGGCTTTTGGCGGAATATATTAGAACGGTCGCGCGCGGAGACCAAGAAACGCTCCTTGAGGTGATTTTGAAAAACGAAAAGTTTTCCGATTTTTTTGATGAAATTAATGCTTTAGAAAGCGCGCAGGAAAAAATCCAAAGCGTTTTAAGCGCCGTCCGGGCGGTAAGAGAGGAACTAAACGCGGAAAAACAGGATTTAGAAGAAGAAAGGATGACGCAAAATCAATTAAAAGCGCTGCAGTTGGCGCAAAAAAGAACTGTTGAGAATAAGCAAGGGCAGAAAGAGGACTTATTAGACAAGACCAAAGGAGAGGAACGGCTTTATCAGCAAATGATTCAGGGCGCGCAGAAAGAAATAGTTTTTATAAAAGGGCAGATTTCGTTATTAGAGAAATATAATTTAACAGAAGAAGAAATGGTTCGCAGCGCTATTTTTGCCGGAGCGAAAACGGGCATCAGACCGGCTTATCTTTTAGGTGTTTTGGAAAACGAATCCCGTTTGGGTCTCAATGTTGGAACGGGTGATTGGCGGACTGATATGTATAATTGTAATCTAAATCGGGGATATATTACTATGGGGACGAATCTCAAGAATGCCTTTTTGCAGATTTGCAAGGAGTTAGGTCTAAATCCCGACACACAGCCCGTCTCGGCTAAGCCAAGCGCTTACCAGGGGTGCGGAGGAGCGATGGGGATAGCCCAATTTATGCCGACCACTTGGCTGGCGTATAAAGACAGAGTTGCCGCTATGACGGGAAATAATCCGCCTAATCCGTGGGTTCCTATGGACGCTTTTACTGCTTCTGCTATTAAATTGGCCGACGCGGGGGCGACAGCGCAAACTTACGAGGCAGAAAGAAAGGCGTACGCTATTTACATCGGCGGCAAATATTGGCAAGGTCTTTTAAGTATTGCCGGCCGAGCGTTAATATACGCGGACGGTTTCCAAAAGCAGTATTTTGATTAAATAATTTGGGGGGCTGCCCCCGCAACGGGGGCAGCCCCCCCCACAGGGAATCATAAAAGCCCCTATTTTAGGGGCTTTTATGATTGTAGATTTTAATTTCAAAGAAAGAACTATGTCGTTTCGTCCGTTGTTAATCTTATCTTTCTACCAAGAAACAACTAAAGCGCTGTATTTTTCAAGATTCTTTAACTGTTCTGGTGATAATTCTAAAGAGGCGTCAATTGCTTCTTTAATCAAATCTTCGGAAAAGGTAATTTCCTCTCCAACTTCTAACGGTCTTGACCCAACTTGGTCTTTAAGATAATCCTCAATGTAAATTTTATGCTCGTTAGTCAGATTTTCTGAGTTGTTTTCGGTATAACTTTTTAGAGCGCGGCGAGATAATCGTGTGACGCTGTCGCCTCTGACCGCTTTTTCAATAACCGAACCACTTTCTTTTCTTGATTCGGGAATAATGACTTCAATTTCTTTAGAGGTGAATTCTTCTTCTAAATCAACCACTTCTTCTTGATTTACTTCTTCTTGACTTATCGCTGGATTATCTCCCAATGAAAGCGTTACATCTTCAGATTTTTGATTAGCGTATAAGTAGATGCCGCCGGCTAAAATTAAAAGCGCGACAACTGGAAGAATCACGGAACTGCCATATCTATTAAGCCATTCTCTGAAGCGCTTGCCCCAGCCACCCTGATTTTCCATGCCAAATTGAGGACCGCTGCTTGAATCTTCTATCTTATTTTCCATAATAATAAATCTCCTTGTATTAGTAAGTTTCGACCTTTCCCTCCATATTTCCATATTCAATTTTTAAAGAATTATATCTTAATCACTACCGGTAAAACCATTGGCCGCCTTTGCGTTTTAGTGTATAGGAATTTTCCGATTTTGTCACGAACATTGTCTTTAATGTAGGTCCAGTTTGCCGCGCCTGCGTCTGAAGAAGCGCTGTTAATAATTTCTTTAGTTTTCTTTCTTGTCTGGTTAAGCAGTTCCTTTGATTCCCGCAAGTAAACAAATCCGCGCGAAATAATATCTGGTTCGCCGCGAACTTTGCCCGTTTTGCCGTCAACCACAGCAATAATCACGAACATTCCGTCGGCCGCCATTGCTTGTCGGTCTCGCAAAACGACTTGCCCGACATCGCCGACTCCCAGTCCGTCAACCATAACATAATTTGTCGGAGCGGTCTCTTTAGTTAACTCAATCAGGTCTTTGTCCGCCAGAATGACGAGTCCATTTTCGCCCACAATAACATTTTGCGGAGGTATGCCAACGCTTTCAGCGATTTCTCCGTGCAGTTTAAGCATATAATAATTTCCATGAATTGGAATAAAAAACTTAGGCCGCATCAGGTTAATCATTATCTTTAACTCTTCTTCTTGCGCGTGTCCTCCTGCGTGAATGCCCATCATCTTATAATGATAAACGCGGGCGCCTTGTCTCCAAAAAGTGTCTTTCAAATTTTGGACAGATCTTTCATTGCCAGGAACGACGGATGATGAAAAAATAATAGCGTCGCCTCTTTGAACTCTAATATATTTATGCTCTTTATTGACAATCCGCATCAAAACAGCGTTTCCCTCGCCTTGCGCTCCAGTGCAAAGGATAATTATTTTTTGAGGGGGATAATCAGCCGCTTTTTTAGCAGGGATGATCGTCCCTTTCTCTATTTTTAGATAACCAAGTTGTTGAGCGATTTCCACATTGGCCTTCATGCTATATCCTTCAATAACGATTTTACGGTCTGATTTTTCAGCTAAAGTGACGACTTCTTGAATACGACTAATTAAAGACGCGAATGTCGCTATAATAATTCGTCCAGGCGCCTCATTGAAAATTAATTCTAAATTGTCCTGAATTTCTTTTTCCGAAATAGAATGACCTGGTTTTTCCGCGCAGGTGCTGTCCGACATCAAAGCCAAAACACCCTTGCTGGCGATTTCAGTAATTCGTGAAATATTGGCTGGCTCATCGCCAATAGGGCTATGGTCAAACTTAAAGTCGCCCGTGTGAACAATTCGTCCGACGGGCGTGTCAATCACCAATCCAACTCCATCGGGAATAGTGTGATTAACATGAAAAAATTCAATATTAAAACAACCAAGTTTAATTTTATCGGTTTTTTTAATGAGGTGAATATCCAATTTCGGCGCGTCTGGAAAATCCTCCTGCCTCTTCATAATAATCCCTCGCGTTAAAGCGGCGGTGTAAATGGGCGGGTTGCCTAATCGCGCCATAGAATGGGGGATTGCCCCAATATGGTCGTAGTGGCCATGGGTGATAATAATGCCACGGATTTTTTTTATTTTATCCTTAAGATACGCCGTGTTTGGGATGATATAATCAATCCCGTGCATATCTTCCTCTGGGAATTGAAGTCCCAAATCAACGATAATAATATCGCCGCCGTCAGGCAAAGTAGGGTCGTTATACTCAAAGACCATCATATTCCGCCCGACCTCGCCTAATCCGCCCAAAGGGATAATGCGAAGTTTTCCTTCTGTTTTTAGAGAAGGTTTTGTGTTATTGTTATTGTTATTGTTATTCATAGTTATTTTGGGGGCTGCCCCCGTTGCGGGGGCAGCCCCCGAGTTAGTTATTTCGCGTGGGCGAGGCGGGAGTTGAACCCGCAAGGCATTGCTGCCACATGGCCCTGAACCATGCGTGTCTGCCAATTCCACCACTCGCCCTTGACTATTTTTATTTTATGCTGTATTATGTGAAAAGTACACTGAAAATTAAATATTAATTCTTACATAAGGAGGGGGTGTTATGGGAGAGGAAAATCAAGAGAAACCAAGAAAAATGCCACTGGCTAGTTTTTTTGCTGGTATTTTTATGGGTATGTTATTGACGGCTTCTTCGGTGTCTTTTTTGGGTGGTGGCTATAGCGAAAGAGGAACTCCACTCAATTTTTTTGATTTAAAAGACGGAGAGATATATTATAAAATTGACGATTGGCCAATTGTTTTATTAAAAGGAGGTGATGATAAGGATGAATATAGGGCTTATTATGTAGAATCAAATCCGTCAGATATTCCAGAAATCTTTATTGTTAAAAAAACAGAAACAAACTATAAAATAATTCCTGTCTCGGAGAATGCGCTACCTTAACTGAAACCCGATTGGTTACAAAAACCAGTCGGGTTTTTTTATTTGGGGGCTGCCCCCGCAACGGGGGCAGCCCCCAACTTAGCATTATTGGGGACAGTCCCTCGCCGCGAGGGACTGTCCCCAAACCTTATCTATTTCCACTCATAATTCTGCGGGGTTTTTAGGAAACCGAGTTTTTCGGGGGTTTTAATTAGGTCGTATAACTTTTCTTTTTTGCTTATGCCGAATTTTTCTAGACCGATATTTGCCCCCAAAAATTTTATAGGCGGGACGACAGCGTAGTTTTCGTTTTTAATCCATTCAATTTTTCCCAAGTCATCCTTGACGGCGTAATAACAAAAACCATGTTTTTCTTTAACTCCTATGTAAATATTTGATGTAAATCCGCGGCAAATCCAATTTGCTGTTTTTAATTCTTTGCCGCCGATATTAAACATTAAATGTTCGTAATTTGGCGGAATAATTACTTTGTCGTTTTCTCCCGCCTCAATTGCGTAAACATCATCTATTTCATTTCCGCTAATTTTCTGAAGAAGGAAAATAACTTTTCCACTTAAGACCTCGTATATTTCTGGATAGGTTAGTCCTGTTTCTAAAACGAGCGGATGACCATGTCCAGCTGTTTTATTATATTCCTTCCCCAGCATCATATTTGGCATCACAGTAATGTCGTATCTTAAATTTTCTTTAACTGCTTTTTCGCGGTCTTCATCGTTTTCCGCTAAATCGCGATACATGAAATACAAACCCAAATCTCCCGCGCTTTCAAGCCACTCGCGGTCGTAAATTATATTGTCCATCTCCGCCAAATAACGGATGCCAGGTTTAATATTTTCTAAGTTCATAACTTTAATTTCTTTTATTTTTCCACTCTCTTTGTTCTAATATACCAATCTTCAACTTGGGAAAATCTTTGAGAATGGTCGGTGATTCGTTCAATAGAAATTCCCTTTATTTTCTCAACCACTGGATAAAGATAAGTCGCGCTGTATAGGAAAATAGCGGGGATGTTTTCAGTTAGTGTTTTCTGGAATTCAACATATTTTTGCGTCCTAATTTCTTGGTCCATCACTTGCCGCGCGTCTTCCAAAAGTTTATCGGCGTCGTCGTTTTGATAAAGCGCTAAATTAAGACCCGGGTCTTTCTTTTGCGATGAATGCCAGAAAGCGAAGGGGTCGGGGTCGGCGCCGAGAACTTCGCCGAAAAGTAAAGCGTCATACTCGCGCGGGCGGATGTAGTCCTGCTGGACAGACGCCGCGTCAACGATGCTCAAATTCACTTTAACTCCGATTTCTTCCCAGTATCCTTTAATCATTTCCGCGGTTTGTCTTAATTCTGGCCAATTAGTCGTCAAAAGCCCTATTTCCAATTTAACTTCTTCATCATCAATTGTTTTTTCCCTAAATCCGTCTTCGTCCGTGTCCTTCCAGCCCTCCGCTTCTAAAATATTTCGCGCGTGTTCTGGCGAAAAGTCATATACTTTTGTTTCAGAAGTCCAACTTGGCCATCCCTCTAAAAGAGGCGAGTTAACAGAAACGCCTTGCCCGTTCAAAACCTGGTTGATGATTTCTCCCTTATCAATGCTATGCGCCAAAGCCAAACGAACGGTTTTGTCGGCGAGGGGTTTGCTTTTGGTTTGATTAAAAAAGAGCGCGTAATATGAAGGCAAACTTATCTGATGGATATTCAAATTATTTTCCAAATCCGTTTGGTTGTTTGCCGAGAGAAAACTTAATCCGTCAATTTGTCCTTTTTGTTTCGCTTCAATTAAGGCAGTTTGGCTGTTGTAAAATTTTAAGGCAATTTTTTCAATAAATGGCTTAATTTCGCCGTTACTGTCTGATTGTAAATAAAATTGTTCGTTGCGAATTAATTCAATTGACACAACCTTGCCATCCTTGTCTTTGATTAATTTTTCAAATTGGTAGGGCCCGGAGCCAATCGGCTTAAGGTTGTATTCCGCCAAAGCGAAATTCTGCGCCGAGATACCAGACCAAAGATGTTTTGGCAGAATCGCAACAGTTAAATTATGTAAAAAAGGCGCGTAAACATTATTTAATTTAAAACGAATCGTCAGATCGTCAACTTTTTCAATAACGACCCCTTGCCAATTAACCTTAAGCGGACTTCTGTATTCAGGGTTTTGAATGGTTTTAATAGTGAAAATGACATCGTCGGCTTTGAGTGGTTCGCCATTGTGCCAAAAAACATTTTCTTTAAGAAAAACATTGTATGTTAGTCCGTCGGTTTCAACCGTATAGTCGCGCGCGAGGTCGGGGATAAGATTGCCTTGCCCGTCGTATTTAAATAGGCCTGAAAAAACAAGACGAACCAAATCGCGGTCCGCGTCGTTGGTTTGCGCCAAGACAGGATTGATATATCGGGGCTGGCCCAAAATACCTTCCGTGTATTTTCCGCCCGACTTTGGGACGCTTTGGGTTTGGAACCAATAGGCGCTGAAAAACAAGGCGGCGATGGAAGCGATAATAACAAAAGAAAAACCGCGAGCAAGCCACCGCTCCCTGCGAGGCAAAACTTTAAGCCAACACGATAACTGGCGCCAACTCGGCCACCGTCCGCCAGGCGCTTTAATAGTTCTCTTAAAAAGAGATATTAATTTGTTCAATTGAGTACGAATAGAAATAATGACCGCTAAATCAACAAGTTAACAAACGCAGTCACGATAAATAAACAAGATAAAATAATAGAAGATGTAAAAAGGATTTTTTCAAAACCCCTTTTAGCATAATATCCGCCTCCGCCTCCGCTTCCGCCAAAAATCCCCGCGCCACCCGCGCCTCTCTGTTGGAGAAGAATGGTTGTAATTAAAGACAAAGCGATCACAATTTGAATAATTGATAAAGTAAGTTCCATAAGATTTTTAATCCTCTTTTTTCTTTCCTGGTCCAAAAACCATATTAAGCGCGCTGATAATCAAGATGCCCCAGAAATATGCCCAAAATCCAACAATCGTTAATTCGGGCAAAAAATATTCAGCGAGCCAAAGTAAAATAATGTTAATAATTAAAATAAAGAGTCCTAAACTTAAAACAATTAAAGGGGTTGAAATAAAGCGGAGAATGGGGCGGACAAAAATATTAATTAATCCCAAAACTAACCCAGCAATTAAAAACGCTAAAATATCGCCTTCAAAATTAAATCCAGGCACTAAATAGTCGGCTAAGAAAATAGCCAAAGCATTAATTAAAATTTGAACAATAAACTTCATTTCAACTATATGTAATTTATCACAGAACAAAAAACAGGTCAAGGAGTTAAGGGAATTTGGGGGCTGCCCCCGCGGCGGGGGCAGCCCCCTGATGCTTGCGCATAATCTTCTGCAACCCAAAGACGCTCTTTCCCGAGACCTTCATCTTCGGTTTCTTCTTCCTCTCCCGAACAGCCGCCTTCTTTCTCGCCCTCTCCTCCTCCAATTCAATTATCCCTCCATCATTCTTTTTCATAATTTCCCATTCGGCTTTACGAAAGCCGAATTTATTTTTATCCACCATGATTGTATTATACCACAAAAAAAACAAGGGGACAGTCCCTGCCGCGGGGACTGTCCCCGGATGTCCGTTGACCGAAAGACCAGAATTATGTAATATAGGTTTATGAAAAATAAGACAATTGTTTTGGGGCATTTGTGTCCTGATACGGATTCGGTTGTCGCGGCGGCGGTTGCCGCTTTTTATGGCGAGAAGATTTTTGGCGTTGAGGCGGAAGCGAAAAGAGCGGGGGATTTGAATAACGAAACGAAATTCATTTTAGACCTTTTGCCTAAAACGACGAAAATCGCTTTGCCGTCAAAAATTAATGAAGTCAAAACGGAAAAAGTGATTTTAGTTGACACGACCGAGCCGAGCCAAATCATTCAGGGAGTGGATGAAAATAATTTAATCGCGGTCATTGACCATCACAATTTAGGCGGTCTAAAATCGGCGAAACCGATTTACAGCCGAGTGGAGCCGTTGGGGTCCTCTTGTTCCGTTCTCTATAAAATCCTTTTAGAAAAGAGAATAAAGATAACCGCAGATGTATCCTTTTTAATGATTGCCGCGATTGTTTCCGATACTTTGTTTTTTAATTCGCCGACGACAACAGAGGAGGATAAAAAAATCGTCAAAGAATTAAATAAAATAGCGAAGATAAATATTAAAAAACTGGCGGAGGATATGTTTAAGGCGAAATCATCTTTGAAGGGCGTTAAAACAGAGGAAATTATTGAGAAGGACTATAAATTCTATCAGATGGGCAAAAGCAAAGTCGGCATCGGCGTTTGGGAGACCGTGGACGCCGCGAGCGTCAACGAAAAGAAAGCGGTGATGATGGACGCGCTGAAAAAGAAGAAAAAGAAAGACGGGCTGGACTATCTTTTTTTCGGCGTCGTTGATATTCTCAAAGAAGAAACCCATCTTTATCTTTTAGGAGACAGAGAAGAAAAATTAGCAAAAGCCGTCTTTGGCGGCAAAATCAGCGGGGGAACGATGCTTTTGGAAAAAGTCGTTTCCAGAAAAAAGCAAATCGCCCCGCTTTTGAATAAGAAACTATTATGAAAACACAAATTAAAGATTTACCTAAGTCGCAAAAAGAAATTGAAGTGGAAATTTCAGCCGAAAAAATGGAGGGATACACCCAAAAAGCGTTATCGGAAATTTCAAAACAAATAAAAGTTGATGGATTTCGCCCGGGGAAAACTCCGGCTGATATTGTTAAGCAACATATCGGCGAAATGGGAGTATGCCAAGAAGCGGGCGAAATTGCGATTAGAGAAACATATCCGCAAGTGCTCAAAGAAAACAATTTGGAAGTTATCGGCTCGCCCGAAATCGCGATTACTAAAATCGCGCCAGGCAACCCCTTGGAATACAAGGCGGTTGTGACGGTTTTGCCCGAAGTTAAACTTTCGGATTACAAAAAAATAAAATTTAAATTAGAGAAAGTTAAAATTAAAGATAAGCAGGTAGACGGAGAATTGGAAAAATTGCGGAAACAAAAAGCGAAATTTATCACAACCAAAGAAGCGTCCCAAAAAGGCGACCGGTTGGAAATAGATTTTGATGCCTCTCTCAACGGAGAAAAAGTGGAAAACGGAGGAGGTAAAAAACACCCTCTCATTATCGGCGAGTCGCGATTTGTTCCCGGGTTTGAAGATAATTTAATCGGATTAAAAGAAGGCGAGGAAAAAGAATTTAGCGTCGTTTTTCCGGAAAAATATCAAAGCGAAAAATTGGAAGGCAAAAAAGTTGATTTCAGGGTTAAGGTCTGCTTAGTCCAAAAAGTGGAATTGCCAAAGATTGACGATGAATTCGCCAAATCGTTCGGCGAGTTTAAAGATTTGGAAAGTTTAAAGAAAGATATTAAAAAATGGCTTGAAAGAGAGGCAGAAACGAAGGCGCGCGGGGAATTGAGAGAAAAAATTATTGGGCAAGTTATTAAAGAAAGCGAAATGGATGTTCCTGAATTATTGCTGGAAGAGGAATTAAATTTAATGATGAAAGAACTTCAAAACAGCGTTGAAAGGACGGGCATTAAATTTGACGATTATCTGAAAAAGACAAAAGCGAACAAAGATGAAATTCGCAAGGGTTGGCATCAAAACGCGGAGAATCGGGTTAAATTTAATTTAATTATTAGAGAGATTAATAAGTTAGAAAAAATTGAAGTTGATGAGAAAGAATTAGAAGAGCAGGCGGAGCAGATGCTCAAAGCATATGCCAACAATCCCGACCTTGCGGAGAAGGTCAACCCTGAAGCAGTCCGCGAATATATCCGCGAGACAATGATTAAAGAAAAAATCTTCCAAATTTTAGAAAGCGCCTCCACAAACAACGCTTAATAATTCGGCTATCCGATAGCCGAATAGTAGCTGAATAGAGGTGAGATTATGGACAAAACAAAAGCAAAGGTTTTTACAATTTTTTGGTTTGTTTCGGGAGTGGTTTGGACATTCGCGAGTGTTAAACGATTTACCGCGGGCGAGGATATAACTATCGCCGTCGTTTACGCCGTCACCGCGATTATCGCTTTCGCGCTGTCACTTGGTTTTTATAGAAAATGGATATCTTGCAAAAATTAAAAGGTTGGCGGGAGGTTGCGGCTCGGAATGAGGGAGTTCCGCTTTTTCGTGTTTTCCCTAATAGCGTTTTGGAAGAGATCGCAGAAGCGGCGCCAAAAAACAAAGAAGGGCTTTTGGCGATTAAGGGAATTAAAGAGAGGAAGTTTGAGAAATACGGGGAGGATATTTTGGTGATTGTGAATGAGGGAGAAGAGAAAGAAGAAGAGAACGATGAAAAAAAACCTTTGACCGTGAGCGGGTATTTGGATTTGCTTAATCTTAATTTACAAAAACAAGGCGCGCGCGTGAAGGGAGAAATTAGCAGTTTAGATATTCGTGGCGGCTATTTATTCTTCACTTTGAAAGACAAAAACGACGGAAGCGCTTTAAGTTGTTTTATGTGGGCGAGCGATTATCAGATGTGCGGAATTGCGTTTGAAGAGGGGATGGAGATTATTGTGGAAGGATATCCGAAGGTGTATAAGCCGCGAGGGAGTTTGTCTTTTCAGGTCTTGTCGGCGGAATTAGTTGGCGAAGGCGCGCTCAAAAAGGCCTACGAAGAGTTAAAGAAAAAACTGGAAGGTGAAGGACTTTTTGCGCCGGAAAGGAAAAAACCCATTTCTGAATTCCCGCAAAGGATTGGCTTGATCACCTCCAAAACAGGCGCGGTCATTCATGATTTTTTGAATAATTTAGGCAGGCGGGGATACAAAATCAGTTTTTTTAATTCAACGGTGGAAGGCCAGGCGGCGGTTCGCGACTTAATTTCGGCAGTTGACTATTTTAAAGACAAAAAGTTAGATGTTTTAGTCATTATCCGAGGGGGCGGGAGTTTAGAAAGTTTACAGGCCTTTAATAATGAAAACTTGGTCAGAAAAATCGCCGATTTTGGCGTTCCTGTCATTTGCGGCATCGGGCACGACAAAGATGTCCCGCTTGCCTCATTGGCGGCTGATTTAATGACATCAACGCCCACGGCCGTCGCGGTCGCCTTGAATAAATCGTGGGAAAACGCGCTTGCGAATGTCAAAATCTTTGAACGGGATTTAATCTATAAATATCAGGAAGTTTTTAATCAAGAGCAGAGATTGTTGGAAAATTTAATTAGGGGATTAAAACAGCATTCTGAATTTGTTTTCAAAAGATTTGAAACAGTCAAAAACAAATTAAAAGATAAATTATCAGAGATGGGATATTCACTCAAAAACATCAGAGGAAAATTGGATAATTATCTCAATCAATTTTTAGTTGATTTTCAGGGAGGACTGGATTATTTAAATAATCATTTAAACAACGCGAAAAAACAGCTTGAGTCCGCCGACCCAAAAAGGCAGTTAAAACTTGGGTATAGCATCGCTTCAGCGAGTGGAAAAATATTAAGAAGCGTTCGGCAGGTCGAGCCAGGACAAGGGGTTGATATTCGCGTCGCAGATGGTAAAATAAAGACAAGAGTGGAGAGTGTGGATTAAAAATATAACTATGGAAAAAAATAAATTAAAGGACTCATTAAAAAAATTAGAAGGGATTATTAGTTGGTTTGACGAACAAAAAGAAGTTGATGTGGAGGCGGGGCTTGAAAAAGTTAAAACAGGGGTCGATTTGATTAAAGCAAGCCGCGCGCGGTTGAAGGAAATTGAAAATGAGTTTGAGGAAGTTAAGAAGGGTTTAGAAGAGTAATAACTAAGACGGGGGCTGCCCCCGTTGCGGGGGCAGCCCCCTAATTAAATATATGTTTACAAATGAAAAGGCGAAAGAAGTCGGGGAGGCGTTGGGAATTGATTGGAGTAAGTTTGATCTTGAACAGTTTAGGATGGGGATGGATGTTGAATTAGAGCACGGGTTAGTTAGCCCCGCGACAAATGTGACAAACGATGACGCGATCATGACTGGTAAAATCGCTTTAGCGCATTTAAACGAGTTCCCTGACTATTACACCCGGTTGGATAAAATGGAAAAAGAAGCAGAAGGGAAGTTGTAGAATGGTGTAAATTATAAAAGGAGATTGCTTTTTGCAACCTCCTTTTCTTATAAATAATCATTTAGAACAAAATTTTGCCCTCTAAATGTTCCGACAACAAATTTTTTATTGAGTTTTCTTAACGCTTTTACTTCAATTTGCCTAATATCTTCGCGAGTTACTTCAAATAAATTTCCCACTTCTCGGAGTGTGTGATCCCATTTTTCTCCAATCCCATAACGCATCCTTAAAACTTTTTCTTCTCTTGGCGTAAGAAATAAAAGCATTTTCCTGATTTTTTCATTAAGTTGATTTATTCGGACAAATTCTTCCGGGTTGGGCGTTTCTTTGTCTGGGATAACATCATTTAATGTGTTTGTGTCCCAACGGTCGCTTACCGTTCCAAGAGGAGAATCAATAGAAATTGTGTTAGCTTCTCGAAACAATTTTAGATATTTAAGCAATGTTTGGACAGAAAGCCCTATTTTTTCGGCTATCTCTTGGTTTGTGGGTGTCCGATGTTCTTTGGCGAGTATTTCGTTTACCTCCTCGATATAACGATTTACGCCGAGAATGATGTGGGTTTGCACTCTAATAGTTCTTGATTTTTCGCAGAGCAATTTTAATATTGCCGCTTTAATCCACCACGAGGCATAAACTGAAAATTTGTATCCTTTTCGCCAGTCAAATTTTTCAACGGCTCTAAAGAGACCAGTGTTTCCCTCTTGGATTAAATCCAAGATGTCCAAAACCTCATTTCGCCAATTTCTTGTGTATCTTGACGCGATACTAAACGCCAATTTTAAATTTGATTCAATCATTTTCTTTTTCGCTTCTTTATTCCCTCTCGCGGTTTTTTTCGCCAATGCCAGTTCTTCCTTTTTGCTCAAGACGGGAATTTTTCGTATTTTTTCCGCATATTCGCTGACCGGATTTCTTTCTTTTTCTTTCATGGCTACTCTCTCCTTTTTAGTTGTTAAATAACTGTTTGTATTATATCAGAAATTTAAAATTAGCCAAAATGGTTTTTCCCTGTTAAGATAATCTTATGATTATTCAATCAGCAGAGTTCGTCAAAAGCGTTCTCGGCACGAACGAAATTTTATACAGCGAATACCCGCAAATCGCTTTTATCGGTCGTTCTAATGTCGGGAAATCAAGCGTCATTAACTCGCTCGTTGAGAGAAAGGGGCTAGTTAAGTCCGGCTCAACGCCCGGAAAAACACAGCAGATAAACTACTTTTTGATTAACAAAAACACATATTTTATTGACTTGCCCGGTTATGGATTTATGAAAATTTCTTTGAAGCAAAAAGAAAAAATCAGAAAAATGATTATTTGGTATCTGTTTAAATCAAGCATAATATTTAAAAAAGTTGTTCTCATTATTGACGCGAAAGTCGGACCAAGCGCTTTTGACATAGAAATGCTTGGTTTGTTGCGAAAGAGAGAAAACGATTTTGTCATCGTCGCGAACAAATCCGACAAATTAAAACAAAAAGAAGTCAAAAAACAATTGGAAATGATAAAGAAAAAAACAGGCGAACAAAACATCATCCTCTATTCAGCCAAAACAAACAAAGGAAGAGAAGAACTTTTGGAGCAGTTGGCGCTTAGTTCTTAACATTAACCCTAACAAAAGGGAGAGAGGTTTCTAATGGATGCAAAGTGTTCTAATTCCAGTTGCCCCAAAGAAATTATTGATTTGAAAGAGGAAATCGCGAAGGAAATTTGCGCGGCCAAATTAGATGCTTCAGTTGTAGGCGTCATAAACAAAGCCCGCGTTCAAAAAATTGTTGAGATGGAGTGTCGTCTTAATGATTTGTATCGCGATTGGGCCAAGGTAATTTATCAGAAGAGATAAAAAAATGGATAACAAAACAAAAAACCGTCTTTAACAGGCGGTTTTTTTATTTTCATTAAATCAAAGGAACACATTCCTTTGTTATACCAACCATTGTTTCGAAATTACTACTCATGTGGTAACCAATCTCTTTTTTGCTTTCAGTGTAAAACTGATGGTAAAAACTTTCTCCCATTTTCTGATAATAATCAGCGCTCATTGTTCGCCAATTCGTCCGTTCAGGAAAAATACTGCAAATCAGAAAACAAACATCTCCTCCTTTCTTAAAAACAAAAGCGTTTTTTCGCTTAATCGCCCACGAAGAATAGTCAACAGCTAGCCAACTTTCCGGAGAAGAAGATAAATATTCCACAAATATTTGCGGAATATAAATGCCGCATAAAAACAAACCCTTATCAATCATCTTCGCTTTGATGATTTTCTTCGCGATCATTCCTTCCATTCTTCTCTTTAACCCACCGATACTTCTTGTTGTAGCAATGACGCTGCTATCCTGGCGCGTGGAAATTTTACCAATCAATTTCGTCGCCCTTTTGAGAAATTCGTTTAAAGATTCAGGCGCCATTTTTTGTCTCTTCGCCCGCGCTTGAGCCAAATTCAAAACAATAGTCATTTCAGCCCTCCTTTCTGAAATTAGTAAAAAGAACAAGAACATCCAATACAATATTTATGATACAAAAAATTTGAGTAAAAATCAAGAAAAAGGGATAATATAACAAACTGGCGTGGAAAAAACCGCGCCAGTTTTTTGATTGACCCGCTTCGTTCAAAAAGATATAATTAAAAATATAATCATGAAAAAATTTAAAATCAGCGATATTCCGTCGGTTGACCGGCCGCGGGAGAAAATGAAAGATAGGGGACCGCAAAATTTGAAAGACGCCGAACTTTTGGCGATTCTTTTAGGAACCGGCTATCAAGGCAAAAATGTTCTTGAATTAGCAAAGTTGGTTTTATCCAAATACCCCCGCAAAAAATTCCTCAATTTAACATACGAGAAACTGACCGAAATCAAGGGGATTAGCCAAGCCAAAGCATGCGTCATTTTGGCGGCCGTGGAATTAACCAAACGCGCCATCGGCGTCGGAGACGAGACCGCGCCAATTATCAAAACGCCTAAAGACATTATCGCCCAAGTTTCCTATATGCGCGACAAAACAAGAGAACATCTGATGGTTATTTACCTCAACGCCCGCAACGAAATGATTTTCAAAAAGCCAATGTTTGTCGGTACACTCAACGCGAATTTAGTCCACCCCCGAGAAATTTTTCAATACGCCCTCCAAAAAAACGCTGCCGCGATTGTCTTAGTCCACAACCACCCCTCCGGTGACCCCGAACCGTCCCAAGACGACCTCACAACCACCAAACGCATCGTTGAAGCCGGCAAAATCATGGGGATAGAAGTCATTGACCACATCATCATCGCCAAAACTAAAGTTTTTAGTTTCTCGGAGAAAAAATTGCTTTAATATCTTAATTTGGGGACAGTCCCTGCTGCGGGGACTGTCCCCAAATTTTTCCGTTGAAACAGCCAGTTTTTTGATTGATTTGTCTCGGGGGTCGGGGTAATATGAGGGGGATGGGTTGAGAGGGAGAGAATAATAATTATGGTGAATAAACAAAAACAAATTGCGCCAATTAATAATAGTTTTACCGAGTTTTTACTTTATACCGCTCCGAATGGGAAAGTAAAAGTAGAGATATTTTTGCGCGATGAAAATATTTGGTTAACGCAGGATAAGATAGCTGTTTTGTTTGGGGTACAAAGACCAGCTATTACCAAGCATCTTAAAAATATTTTCCAAAGCGGAGAATTGCAAGAAAATTCGGTTAGTTCCATTTTGGAACATACCACTAAACACGGCGCCATTAAAGGAAAAACGCAAATACAATCTACAAAATTTTATAACCTTGACGCTATTATCTCTGTTGGTTATCGGGTTAATAGCGCTCAAGCAACACATTTTCGCGTCTGGGCGACCGAACGGCTCAAAGAGTATATCATCAAAGGTTTTACTATGGACGATGAACGGCTTAAAAATCCAAGCAATATTTTTGGGCAGGACTATTTTGAAGAGCAGTTGGCAAGAATACGGAATATTCGTTCAAGTGAAAGAAGATTATATCAAAAAATAACTGACATATACGCGCAATGCAGCGCCGATTATTCGCCGACTAATAATATCACTAAACAATTTTTTGCCACAGTGCAAAATAAGCTTCATTTTGCCATAACCGGCAAAACAGCCGCGGAAATAATTCATAAGAGAGTGAACAGTAAAAAGTCCAATATGGGACTGACGACATGGAAATACGCGCCAAAAGGGAAAATTAGAGAAACCGATGTTATAGTTGCGAAAAATTATTTGGCGGAAAACGAGATTGATAAGTTAAATAGGATTGTTGATATGTATTTAAGTTTTGCGGAAATGCAGGCGGAAGCCGGGCGGGTAATGTATATGAAAGATTGGGTAAAAAAATTGAATGCGTTTTTAAAATTTAATGAAAAAGACATTCTTCAAAATACGGGGAATATATCGCACGAGGTGGCAATTGCCTTAGCGGAAAAAGAATTTAAAAAATTTGAAAGAATACAGGACAAAAAATATATTTCCGATTTTGACAAAGAAGTAAAAAAGATTTTAGAAAACAAGAAAAAGAAAGATTAATTATAATTAGGAAACTCGGTTAACCCCGCCCCCCAAGCGGGTTTTTTTGATTGATTTGTCTTGTTGGTTGGGGTAAAATTAGGGGGAATATGTTTATCTTTCTTGATGAATCAGGTAATTTTACAGGGAACAAAGAGCGTAATTTTGTCGTGGGCGGATTTATCACAAACAATCACAAAAGAACATCCAAGGCCTTTCGCAAATGGCAACATACAAAATTTCCAAAGAAACTTCGCTATAAAACAGAAGTTAAGTTTTCAGACACAGGATTAGATGAAAACCTCCGTAAAAACGCTTGAATATTTTACTGAACAAGACATCAGGGTATTTTACGCCTTTTTTAATAAGTCCAACATCCCCTTGGAATATCGAAAAAAGAAAAGTTTGGATAGCGGCTATTTATATGCCGAAGTTATTGTTCAAACCCTTCATCTTCTTTTGCCTACTACTGACTTAGAATTCAGAGTATTCCGAGACGAAAGGCATCTGAAAAAAATTTCTCAAACAAAATTTAATGAAATTACAAAATTAGATTTGTTGCCAAAATTGCCAGCAAAAGCGGTTATTCAAATTGAAGCGTTAAATTCTTCCGCTAGTCCTAATATACAAATAGCAGATTGGATTTGCGGGGCTCTTTTTAGATACCACAATGAAAGAAAAAACGGCGAGCATTTTTTCGCAATGCTTAGAAACAGCATCATCGCGTCTAACGAACTTTTTAAGGATTATTGGGCAAACAAAAAATCCCGATAAATTATCGGAATCTTTTGTAGAGCGGCGTCTTTTGAAACGGACTCTCGAGCTTTATGATCTCCGCATCTGCGGAGAGAACACCCGAGCGCTTCAAAAGGTATTATTGCCAGCCCTAATAATAGAATATCAAATATAGAAACCTTGTCAAGTGGCTATTGATTTTAATCTGGGGACAGTCCCTGCTGCGGGGACTGTCCCCAGATTTTTCCGTTGAAACAGCCAGTTTTTTGGTGTATAGGTTCAGATACATATCCGACAGTTAGGTTTGTAAAATGAGAGGGATAGGATGGTAAGCAAAGAGGTTTGACATTAAGAGTAGCGACATTTCTTAAGGTCGCGCTCGTAGGTCGAACCTCGTTAAGAGAAAACCGGCGATGACATTCATCATTTAGACGGAGACAACGACAAAAGAGTCTGCGAATGGTAAGAGTTATAACCCCGCCCCCAAGCGGGTTTTCGTTTGATTTGTTTTTTTGGTTGGGGTAATATGAGGGGGAGGAACTTTAAATATAATAAAAAAATATAACTAAAACTTTTATGAATAAAGAAATTCAAACGCCAATTATAGACTACCTAAAAAGCAACAAAATTCAAATTGCGAGTTTTCCTCTTTTGGATCAGTCCAAAATAAAATACGACGCACCAATTATACAGCATAGGAAAATAAACAAAATAGCTGGAGATGAAGAAATTGTTAGGGCGTATATCCTCGCAAAATTAGTCAACGAATTAGGTTATAATCCTAAAAATATTGAGATTGAAAAAGAATATGATATCGGCAGACCAAAAGTCAATAAACCGAGGATAGATATAATTGTGCGAGATAACGACGGAAACGCTTTTTTATACATAGAACTTAAAAGTCCGCAGGATTACGAAAAAGACAAAGACGAGACTATAGAAAAACAACTTTTCAATCTTGCTTCGCAGGAGCAAGGGCAGGGCAAGAAAGTTAAATATCTTGTTTTATATACAGTTGAAATAGTAGAAAACGAGATAAAGGACAAATGTATTATTATTGATTATGAAAAATTTTCTTCTTTTAGTTTATGGAAAGAAGCGAGGGATTTTGCTAATGAACTACCCGAAAGATACGGAAAAGCGCAAAAAGAACCATACATAAAAGGTGGTAAAAAAGATTTAGAAGCAAGTTTTACCCATCAGCAGCTAGATGGTCTTAGGAAAAATCTACACAATGTTTTATGGGGCGGCGGAGGAATGGATGATAATGATATTTTTTCTTCGCTGGTAAATATTATCTTGGCAAAAATTCAAGATGAGAGCGAGAAGAAGAAAGACGAGAAATATGATTTTCAAATTTTTTCCTTTAAGGACGGAGAAAGTTTTGAATCCAACGAACAACTTTTTGAAAGAATAAACGAACTATATAAAAGGGCATTAAAGCAACGGCTAAATATCACAGATAAAACAAAATTAAAAAAATCTTTTGTCATTGACGAAAATAAGTTTTCTCTTGCCAAACTTAAATATACAATAACCCAATTAGAAGGCTATTCTTTCGTAGATGGGAAAAATAGTTTTGATGGAAAAGATATTTTGGGAGATTTTTTTGAAGGGATTATCAGAGAAGGATTCAAACAGACGAAAGGTCAATTTTTTACTCACATCAACATCGTAAGATTTCTGCTTTGGGGACTACAACTTGATAAACTTGCGATAGATAGAATTAATAAAGATTTGGAAATTCCTTATTTAATAGACCCAAGCGCGGGCAGCGGAACTTTTTTGATTGAATATATGAAGTTTATTACCGAAAATGTTAAAAGAAGATTTAGAAGCAAAATTGAAACTTCCCAAAATGTAGAAAATAAAATACAAAATTGGTTTTATCCCGACAATCTTGAAAATAAATGGGCGGAGGAGTTTATTTATGGAACTGACATTAATTTTAATTTAGGTACAGCCGCCAAGGTTAATATGATTTTACACGGCGACGGTTCAGCTAATATTTATGTAAAAGACGGTCTTCTCCCTTTTTCTTTTTATTCTAATAAATTAGAAAAATCAAAGACAGATAAAACTTATTTTAACAAAGAAATTAACGAACAATTTGATGTGATTATTACGAATCCGCCCTTTAGCGTTAATTTGGATGATGATACTCAAAAGAATGTTAAGGAGGGGTTTGCTTTTGGTGAAAAAAAGAATTCAGAAAATCTTTTCATAGAAAGATGGTATCAATTGCTAAAACCGAATGGTCGCTTTGGCGCTGTTTTGCCGGAAAGCGTTTTTGACACGACAGAGAATAAATATATCCGCTTGTTTATTTACAAATATTTTAAAGTTAAAGCGGTTGTTTCTTTGCCCCAGTTGGCTTTTGAGCCGTTCACTTCAACAAAAACCAGTTTGCTTTTCGCGCAAAAGAAAACAAAATCGGAAATTGAAGAATGGAATAATCTTTGGAGTCAATACTCTAACGAATGGAATAATCTAAAAACCAGATGCGAAAATTTAACGGCAGTATATCTTGAAGGAAAAGACAGAAAAAAATTGCCCTCTATTAAAAATCTGAAAGAGACGGAAGAAAAAACAATTTTAACAAGAATGCTAAAAGATTATTTTGAACAAGACGATAAAAAACTTTCCGTTAAAGAATTGGTGGAAAAATATCAAAACGAATTAGGGGATTTGTGTAAATACAATAATGATACAAAAGATACTTTTGGATTTGTAAATTCGTGGTGGGTATTCGGCGAGGTTGCCAAAGAATTGAATTACAAAATTTTTATGGCAGAAGTAGAAAATGTAGGATACAAAAGAACAAAAAGAGGCGAAAAACCAATGCCAAACGAACTTTTCAGGACAAATAATAAGGGGGAGATCTTGGTTGATGATAATATAGAAAAAACAGCTTTGGATTATATGAGGAATATTGAGTGGGAGTAAATTTAATAATTTATGTCTAGTCAAGAAGAATTTATTGGTTATATTAAGTATTTCGGTCCATTTTTAGAGGATGGAAGTGTTGATATTGCTAAAGCGGGAAGAAGTTTGGTGGCTTTAGATAAAGTTTTTAAAAAATATCAAAAAGAAGTTTTGAAATTAGACAAGAACGATCAGTTTGTTTTAAAGATATCAAGTGTAAATAAAAATTGTTCAGAATTAATTTTTTTATTAGTTAATGCGGCTACCTCACTGCCAGTTAATATAGCCTTAATAGGGTTGGGATTAAAAGCTATAGGAGTTGGTGAATTTGGTAAAAAGTTTTTTGGAACACTTGGAGAACAATTTGCTCTCAAGATTTTTTCTAAAGGTAAAAACATAATAGAAGGAAAAAGAAAAATTAATAAAGGTAAAATATTTGTAATTTTAAAAAATCATAAAGGCGAGGAAAAAACTATACTAGAAAAATACTGGGAAAATTATAAAAAGTTAGCCCCTTATATTTCTGGTATTGTTCAGTTAGAAAAAGGAAAAGAAGAAGAAATGAAAATTGGATACAAACAGAATAATGTAGAAAATGAAGTTGCCAAAATACGATTTAGCGAAAAGAAATATTTTGATGATTATGATACTTTTTCAATTGACGAAAGAATCCGAGAACCTTTTGACGAAGAAAATGCGGAAGAGATAAAGATTATAGGTCAATTTGTCGATTTTTATGGGCTTGCACATAAATATCATTTTGCTTTTCAAGCAAGAAGGAGGCAGGATGATATTGGCAAAAGAAAAATACTTTGTATCGTAGATAAAGAAAAAATATCTGAGATATTAGATTATCTAAAGCCTGAAAATACTAAAAATGTTTGTATTTCTGGAAAAGCTACAAGAGACTGGGAAAGGAAAGTTGATAAAATTAAGATTGACTGGATAAACGAAGATGAAAATTTTAATCCAAATCAAACAAGAATTGGTTAATCTTTATGTCGCTAAAACAATTTACAATTGATTTTCAGGAATTAAGAAAAGATTCTTTCCTAAGAAATGATGAGAAATATCATATCTTTTTAAATTTTTTAAATTGGAATTTATTTGAATCAAAAAATAAAAATTTAGTTTCATTAAAAGACATTCTTGTGGACGATTATAATTTATTTAATTATGAGGAAGGCGAAGAATATAAGGGAATTCCTACGGGGCAAACATATTTGGATAAAGATGGTGAAATTAAAGGGCATCAGTCTGTAACTGCAGAAGATCATCCAAATAGATTAAAACATAAAGCTTCAAACGATAATATTTTAATTTCAAGTTTAAGATTGGCGAAATCGCCAACTTTATATTTTAAAAATAAAGATTTATCTAATTATGTTTTTTCGAATGGCTTTTATATTTACAAAATTAAAAAAGGATGGAATATAAAATTTATCTTGTATATTTTAAGAACAAAAAGATTAAGAAATATTTTAGATAAACATATTTATCGAGGAATCGGAATATCTGCATATAAGGACAGCGATTTAAAGAAAATTAAAATACCTTTAATTTCTAAACATATTCAAGACCAAATTGTTGTCAAAATTGAACCAATCGAAAGAAAAATTAAAGAGATGAAAAACCAAATTATTCCGGCTCAGAAAATTATCAACAAAGTTTTTGCGAGAGAGTTTGGATTTGATTTAGAAAAATTTGAAGAATTAGAAAAAGAAAATTTTTTTGAGGCGGGGTTTAGTGAAATTAATAATGATCCACTACTAATTTTTAAAGTTAAATACCACAAATATAATATAGATTTTTTAGAAAAAATAAAAACTATAAAATTAAAGAAAATAAGTGATTTTATAAAAGCGGGTAATGCCGAGAAATACAAAGAGGTGGCAGAAGAAGGAAATTATATTTCAGTTGAAGATTTGAATTCTGATGGTGGCATTATGTCTTATAAATTTTCGAATTCCAAGAATGCTATCCTTAAGATTAGAGATATTTTATTTAGTCGTGTTGGGTCAAAATTAGATAGCGCCGATATTCCAATTGGAATTATTAAAAACGATTTTCAAAAATTTGCTAGTGATAATATTTTAATTATTAGATTAAGCCGATTTAATAATGATTTTGTTATGTATTTTTTGAAATCTGTTTTTGGGAATAAACAAATTAGAAAAGTAGTTAAAACCAAAGGTCAACCTGTAATAAATTCAACAACATTAGGAAATATTAAAATTCCAAACATTCCCCTAAAAAATCAACAAAAAATCGTTGACGAAATAAAGACCGAACTCGATAAACAAGAAAAAATGAATCAAAAAATAGAAACAGAAAGAAATAAAATAGACGAGATTATCGAAAAAGTTGTGGCTGTTTGATTAAAATTAAATATGAAGATAAAAAATATAAATAAATTTGTTTATCCCGCTGTAATTATAGTTTCCGCAATGATAATAGGCGGAAGTTTTGTGTGGGTTCAGCATAATAAACAACAATCCATTGAAAGACAACAAAGATTAGAATTAGAGGAAAAAAGGAAGGAGCTAGAATTAGAAAGGGAAGAATCAGAGGTGAAGGCAGAACAAGAACATAAAGAGTATATAGCTAAAAGAAAAAAAGATTGTTATGAAATATATGAAAAAGAAAGAGAGGCTTATAATAATGTATTACACCAAAACTATATTGAGAAAGATGATGTTTGTAGAATTACCTACAAAGCGTCAAAGGGCGAATGGAAGGATACTGATTGTGAAGAGCTAAAACCTGAATATAACAAAGATTTTCCAGGATTATACTCTTATTTTTATAGAGAGTATACTAATTGTAAGGAAAATCAATTTGACAAAGAATTTTAGCAAATTTTTTTAGAGCGACATATATAATAGGTAAAAAGCCGTCAGGAACTTTTTTAAAAATAAAAGAAGATTACAAAAAATTAATCTGTCTTTGGTGCCTTTTTACACACAAATAAAAAATTAAAATCATAATAAGTCGTATATGCCAGACAGACAACAGATTACAAAAAAACAGCACTATGTTCCTCGTTTTTATTTAAAACAGTTTGCAGACAATAATGGCAAATTGTCTGTTTTAGATATTAGAAATAAAAAGATAGGCAGAAAAAGAGCATATAGTGGCGTTTGTTATGAGAAATTTTTTTATGGAGTTAAAACAGGAGAGCAAGATGATGTGAGTCAGGCAGTAGAGGATTATTTGCAAAACATTGAAGACAAAGCAGTAAATGCTATTGCTTATTTTTGTAAACAAGTAAAAGACAATAAGTATATTAGTAATAATATACGTTATGATATCTCTTATTTAATGAGTATTATGTGGATTCGTACCGATTATTTTAGACAGCAAATGAATAGAATGAGTGAAGATATGACCAAGAAATTATACGGTTTAAATGCTGGGCATAAGGATATTTACATTAAAAAGGCAAAAGAATTAGCTAAAAAACAAAATATTAATTTAAGCGATAAAGAGATTAAGAAGATGAGAAAAATGATAATTGATGGAAAATATAGTTTAACCTTTAATAATGCTCAACATCTACATTTTTTTGAAGATGTTGAGGGATTTGCTAATTTAATTTATGCCAAAAATTGGCGAGTTTACATCGTTACAGGAAAATACAGGTTCATAACTTCTGACACTCCAGTAATTGAGTGGTTTCCAGAAAAAAAGAGTTTTTATGGAGTAAGTTTTTTAGAGAGAAAACATTATTTTCCAATAACACCCGAAGTATTAATTGAAGCAGTTTATCCTATTTCTGGTAAAAATCTAAGGAGAAAAAGATTAAACGACAAAGAAGTTCTTGAATATAATTTTATTAGACCAGAATATTCTTTAAATTATTGCTACTCGGATGAAGAAGAGCAGTTTGGTAAAATACTAGAAATAGTCAATGTTCTTAATCGGCAAGGACGAAAGGAAAGGTATCAAGAATCTTTTTAGGGAATAAATAAAAACCCATTCGGCTATCCGAAAGCCGACCAGAACTATGACGGGGACAGTCCCCGCCGCAGGGACTGTCCCCTTGGGGATAAAAAAAGATTTGAAAGGAATTTTAAATAATTTATGAAAAATAAATACGGAATACCAGATGCAGAATTAGATAAAATTAAATCAAGAGACAAAACTTGTGTTTATTGTCATAAAAGAATGGTTAAACCCAGTAATGATAGTTGTCGAAAGGATTGGGCAACAATAGAACATTTAAACTATTTACCTCCTTGGAATAATTCTTCTACTGTAGTTATTTGTTGTGGAAGTTGTAATTCAAGTCGCGGTAATAAAAAATTATTAGATTGGTTTAAAATGTCATATTGTAAAGAAAGGAACATAAACGAAAAGACGGTGGCAAAATCAGTTAAAGAATATATCAGATATATTGAAAACTTTATAGATCGATGCGCTTGGACATTTGCAAAAACAATGCCGCAAGTGCCACATTATTATATTATAAGAGATAATTTATCTAATGATGATAAAAAAACATTTGATGATTTTGGTAAATATATAAAAAAGAATGGTTATTCTGATTTATTTAATTCGGAAAAATATGATTATTTGAATATTGGTTGTTTTAAGTATTGGATGATCGGTAATATATTGAATAAAGCCAAAAATATATAAAAAATAGAAATAAAATCTTTGAAATTAGAGAAGGAATATCTTAAGAATAGGTTTAAGGAGGATAAGGGGGAATAAAAAAAAATTGAAAAAATCGGTTCCGAAAAAGGCGTTTGAGGGGGAGTTATAAATAATAATATAATATGCTATATTATCTTTTAATCTTGTAAATAATAATATAAATAGTCAGGAATCTTTTAAGAAAATAAATAAAAGATTTGGAGGGGGATTGGAGATATGGAAAAAATACCAAAAATTATAGAAGAAGTTGGTTTTGATTTTGATTGGGATGAAAGAAGGGTTTGGGCGCTTGATGTGCCTATTGCTCGAATGGATATTAAAGAGTTGGAATGGCATTTTGATATTCCATTTTGGAATGAGAATAATATTTGGTATATATTAAAGCCAAAAGATGTAATTAATCATCCTGAAAAATATAAAATAGAATACAAAAGAACAATGAAAGCTGATTTATCTCATCCTATTGATATTATGAAGAATAAAGGAAGATGGTTGATTCTTGATGGTCTTCACCGTTTAGTAAAATCTGTAATTTTAGGAGAACAAAAAGTTCAAGTGCGAATAATTTCGAGAGAAAAGATTGCTGAAATTATCAAGGGTTCATCTATTTTCCAGAATGTACGAAATATTCGGGATATGATAAAAGGGCAATGTAAAATATGCAAACATAGCCAAATATGCTATGGTTGTAGAGGGACAGCATTGCATCACACAGGCGATTATCTTAACAGCGATCCGACTTGTTGGTATAATCAGAAGTAAATTAACGCGACAGGGGCGTATTATGAACAATATAGAAAAATTCAAATCTAAATGTAAAATATTAAGACATAAAAAAAGCGGCGCTCAAACCGAAAATGCCGCTTTGGCGCTTTCCGAAAAGTCATCCTCTATAATTAAAAGTATTTTATTAAAATCTGGAAATCAATTTTTGGCAGCAATAATTAGCGGTGATAAAAAAATTGATACTAAAAAGATAAAGAAATATTTTGATGTCTCAAAAATTTCTTTCGCGAAACCAGAAGAAGTGGAAAAACTAACGGGTTTTAAAATTGGAGGACTTCCGCCATACGCGTTTTTTGACAAGTGCAAGGTTGTGATTGATGCTAATTTAATGGAAAAACCTTATGTTATAGGAGCAGGTGGCGATGAATTTACTGGGATGAAATTCAATCCAAAAGATTTGTTATTGCTTTACGGCGATGTGACTGATATTACGATTTGAACAAATTCAATCATTTAAGGACAGAAAATAAACTTCTGTCCTTATTTTTGTGGAGAAATATCAGAGAAAGTCGTCAGGAGCCTTTTTAGGAAATAAATAAAAGATTTGGAGGGGATTTGAAAATAAAATTATAAAATGCAAAATATTTTTACTCTCGAAGCCCACTCCCGAAGCCAGGCTTCGGGCGCGCGCATTAGAGAAGGAATATCTTAAGAATAGGTTTAGGGAGGATAAGGGGGAATAAAAGATTTAGAGGGGGTTTGGGGAGAAATACAGGGGGTGAAAAAAGGTCAGACCTTCTGAGCGAGACCTTAAGAAATGTCTCTACTCGAAAGGCCTGACCTTTTTTAGGAAATATAAAAATCGCCTTTTGGGCGGTTTTTTGATATAATGTAAAAAAATAATTCAAAACAATGAACGACCTTATAAATATCAAAGTAATTCAAAAAGATTTTAATGGCGAGAAAAAAAATTTGTTAACGCCAGAGAATTGTATCAATGGCTCGGCGTTGGCAGGGATTTTTCAAATTGGATAAAAGACAGGATTGATAAATATGATTTTACAGAAAATCTCGATTTTTTTATAGCCTTCGCCAAATTTGGCGATGGATTTGATGGCTTAAATAAGTTTGATGAATTTGCCTCGCAGAGGAACTGGATGGTTTACCAAAAAAGAGCAAGGAGCATCATGGCAACCTACGACGCGGAATTGCGAAGCATTAGTCATCCCAAATTAATTGATTACAAAAAAGAGTTTAGCCAAGAAGACATTCAGAAACTTATTGGATAATTTCCGCTTTAACGATAAAAAAGTTCCTGATGACCTTTTTCAAATTAATTTAATCTTTTCGCATGCTTCCAAAAATTTCTGATTTATGCTAATCTACAAATAACAATTTGATTGCCTAACCCTTATAGTTTGGTCTATAAGGTATGGTAAAAAATCCACTGCGATATAAAGACGGGCATCCGTCTTATCATCATGTCGCAGTGGTTGCTGCCGAAAGGCAGTAGACAGTTCCGAAAGGGCTGTCGGTAAGCGGGTGCCCTTTTTTGTTTGTCCGCTTGCCAGTAAAAAACCACTGCGACACAATGATCCGCCTAATTAATATTTTAGTCACTTTTTTTGCGGGCATAATCGGCTTCGGATTGTTGTTTTTAATTCTTGTTTTAATTACAATTAAACTTAACAGCATAGAAAATAATTTTTTTATTTTGGCGCTTCCTGTCATTTTTTCTCCTCTCTATGAAGAATTAGGCAGATATTTTTCAATTTTAATTTGGAAAATAAAAGTTTCTTATAGTTTTTTCTTTGGTCTTGGCTGGGGAGTGTTAGAAGCCATTGTCCGATATATCAACAAAGGAATTTCTGTTTCGGTTTATCCAATACTAATCCATGTAATAGCGGCTATAATTCTTTGTTATTTCATTAACAAAAAGAAACCTGTTTTAGGACTTCTAACGGCTATCGCTATCCATTCGGGATATAATTATCTTCTTTATTTTCTTTTGGGAATTAAATAATCAACAAACTAAATTTAATTGAAGATGTCGGGAATTTTTTTTAAACTAAAATAATATTTCAAAGAAAGAGATGACGGGGGCAGCCCCCGCGGACGGGGGACTGTTCCCTTGGAAAAAAGCCGTCAGGAATCTTTTTCGCTTTGACAAAGATTATTGTTTTTGTTAGCATTAAATTGTAAAAAGTAAATTATAACTTTATGAAAAAATTATTATCATTTGCGTTAGCGGTAGCCTTTTTTATGATCTTGGGATTTTTATTTTCTACACCTGCTCATGCCGGGTGGGTTAGCGGATATTATAAGAGCAACGGGACATATGTCAGCAGTTATTATCGGAGTTCGCCTTCATACTCAAGTTATAACAGTTATACTCCCTCTTATAGCAATTCTTACTCTACAAGAAGTTACCCTTCATACAACAGCGGGCTAAAATGGCAAAGTAGTTACTATAAACCAAGCACGGGGACATATGTTCAGGGTCATTTTAAGACTTATTCGGACGGATATACTTGGAACAATAGAAAAAGCTTATATGGTTGGTAAAATTGAAAATATTTTTTTGCCCGCTTTCAAAGCGGGCTTTATTTTTTAGAGCAAGAATAGCCAAATGTAAAATAGAGTTGATATCAATTATCATGAAAAAATATCTCGAAAAACAGAAAAAAGTTTTAGAGGGGATAGTGTTTAATTGGAAGCGCAGTTTAACTGCGTCTTTTTTATTATTTAAAAAGAATATTCCCAAAGAAATAGTTATTTGGTCTATTGTCGGGGTTGTTGCTTTAAATTTTATTTTCTATGATTACGCTCTTGGCAAAGAATTCGCTGGTTATTTATCCGATAAGCCCGTTTTCAATAATATTTCTAATTTAATTTATAAAATTTCTTGGGAGAAGAATTTTAAGATGGAAGAATTGAGCCAAGAAGCCGATTTAAGTAAGATTAAAGAAGGGAGAGCGAATAAAGTGGCTCAAGAAGAAACTACTAAAAGAGATGAAGCAGAAGTGGCAAAAAGAGAAGCTGAAGTAGCAAAAGATGAGGCAGAAGAAAAAACTCGGCAGGAAGCAATTAAAAGGAGTCGAGCCGAAGTAAAAGCAAAACAGGAAGAGTTTGAGAGAAAATTAAAAGAACAAGAATTATCAGAAAACGAAGCTGAAGAAGAAAGAATGAATGCCGACATAGATGGCGACAGTTTAACATACAGAGAAGAGTTAAAATTAGGAACCTCTGATTTAAATTCGGATTCTGATGGTGATGGGATAGTTGACAATAAAGACACCCATCCTGCGGGCGGAGGGCGGAATATGCCTCAAACATTCACTTGGAACTATGGTGGTTATGATTGGAATTGGATAGAGTCAATTCAAGAAGATTGGTATGATTATTATAAAGCAAAGCCAAGAAGCTCTCCTGAAAGTTTAGAATATATTACCAGTGATGATCCCTTTATCAAAAAGATAAGTGAGAAAATTTCAAAAGGCGCTAATGATAAGAGCAATATCAGTGAGGTTTGGTTGGCCGTATCTTTTGTGCAAAACTTGCCGTATGTAAAAGATATTTTTACCGGTTATGATGAATATCCTAAATATCCCATTGAGACATTTTTTGAAAAAAATGGAGATTGCGAAGATACCAGTTATTTAACAGCTTCTATTATTGACGCAATGGGATATGGTTCTGTTCTTATTTTGTTGCCAGGGCATATGGCGGTGGGTGTCTATATGAATTGTGATGTTTCGGGGACATATTATGAAGTTGATGGTAGATGTTATTATTATATTGAAACCACGAACAAAGATTTTGTTGGAGGCGAAATTCCTGACAGTTATCGCAATACTCGCGCAACTATAATAAGAATTCCTTCTGGCAAAACTATTGATGTTTATCCCCAATATGAAAAACCTTGCGAATATTCTTCTGATTTTTCTGCCTATTCTGATGGTGTCAATTTTTATACGGATAGTCAATGCAATAATCAGATTTACTGTTTATCTTTTCAACAATACTATGTTAAACCCCCAGGAACAGATTTTTATTGGGATAGTAGTTGTTCTCAATTGATGGTAAGGGGATGTTCTAAATCTACAAGCCCTTCGGGATATTTTATTAGCGGGGGTGAATATTATTATGATTCTCAATGTTCTCAAACGGCAAAAGTGTGCAGATTTTCCACATATTATTCGGACAGATATTGGGATGGTTATGATAATTATTGGGATAGTAGTTGTACTCAAAAAGTGGTGTCTTGGTGTGTTAAGGCGACTTATTATCCCGGGTATTTTTTTAGCGGTTTGGATTATGAATATTATTATGATAATCAATGCACCCAAAAAGTGACAGTTTATTAATTAAAAAACAAAACTATGGCAGGGACTGTCCCTAAGAGAGGAACCTTTTTGGTAGAATAAATAAAAGATTTAAAAGAAATTTGAATATGAAAGACTTTAAAAAATTTATTGAAAGTTTATTTGTGGTTTGGGGAATTATTTTTGGTTTATTTACTTTTTCTCGCTTAAATCTGATCGGAAACTTCCATTATACGGACAATATAAGTTTAAATTTTTTAATAGATTTATCTGGGATAATTGGGATTATTTTGTTTGTGTATAAAATATTTGAACTTAAAGTAAATCTTGATTATGAAGATAAAGATGAATTTGAAAAAGAAATTAGAAAAGAATATGAAAGAAAAAATCAAACAAACATTGGGAGCGATTAGAAGAATAGCCGCCTTGTCTTTGTTGGTTGTGTTTTGCTCGGTTTTGATTCTATTTTGGGGTTCGTTCCTATTGTCGGGAGAAAGTTTTGATAAGTTTTTGGAAGAATTGGATGAAGAAATAATATTTCCGATAGAGGGATGCATAGAAGGTTGTTGGTTTGTGGGGTAGGGGATTTGGGGATAAAATTTATGTTAGACAAAAAATTACAAGAGATTTTTGATAGATATAACAAAAAAAATGGCGGCAATTGGCTGGCGGGAAATTTTATTCCACCGGAAGAGAAGGAGAAATATAAGATAATGTTTATTGGGCAAAAGCCGTCAGATTATTTTTTAAAACCACAATCAAAACATTTGAGATATTTAGGGAATTACAACGCAACATTTATTGATGTTGGTTTTCAGTGTTTTTTGAAGAAACATAATTTGGGAAAAGTTTATGTAACCGATATGGTCAAAAGAGAAGGGAAAGCAAAGGTTAAACCTAAAAAATTTAAAGAAGAATGGTATTCTAACGACAATTTTAGAAAATGTTTAAAAGAAGAAATAGAATGTTATAATCCACAGATTGTTGTTTTAATGGGTGGTAATGTTGAAACGCTTTTCAGAAAAAATCTTAAGGAATTAAATGTTGAATTGTCTAAAATATATTATTCTTCGCTTCGTGATATTTCATTTTATCATCCTTCTTATTTGGGTAGAAGTCCCCACGCGACCGTAAAATGGGATGAGCAATTTGAGGGGATAGTAAAAAGATTGAAATAATTTAAAACATATGCCGCCAGAAGGTATTTTATAAAACATGACTCTCCATATTAAAAAACCTAATTTTAAGTGTTCTCAATGCGGGGCTATCTTTGTTCCCTATAAAAAAGGGATAAAATGTCCTAAGTGTGGTATAGAGATTAAAGAAGACATTAGCGAACATCTTAATTTTATAGATATGCTTGCAGGGTCAATGAAAGTGCATAAAATGCAATTTGGGAGATATTTTCCGGGCGCTTGGTATGTGGGCTCAATGAGCGATCATATTCAATCCCTTATTTTTCAAACATTTGATTCTATGGAGTGTGATTCAGAGCATGGCAAGGAGAAAGAATATTTATCAAATCTTATTAACAAAATGAAATGCGAGAATGACAGAGAATATTTTAAGAACTATTTAAAAAAAATTGCTTTTAAGGTTTTTGACATTTACGAAAAAGAAAATTTCGCGTCTATTGAGAAAATAATTCCGTCTAGGAGCGAAAGAATCAGGAAATGGTTTCGCGACTTTATGCCTTAGTTAAGAAAAAGGAGGAAAGGCGCTAAAATCTATACGGAGGCGGCGGTTGGGATAAATATATTAAAAGTTTAATTTTTGATGAGTAATTATGAAATTTGTAAAATTTATTAAAAACTTTTTTAAGGCGGGCGAGCGGGAAATTGCCGAGGATGGACAATCGGGGATTTTTAGCGCTGAATGGCCTTTTGCTAAAGAAGAAATTTACAGAGAGTTTGATATTGTCCTGAAAGAAAATCTTGGCAGGATGGATAAGGAATGCCTAAAGCGAGTTGAGGGCGTGGAAATTACAGATATGAGCGTGAATGCGGATAAATGGGTCAAAATAAATTATAAATTAAAATACAATAACGATGTTTATAAAAACAGCGTAAGGGCGTCTGATTTTAAAACAGCCAAAGAATGGGCAGAGCATTTTTATATGGAAATTTTACAGAGTTATAACCCTCAAGAAAATGACCCAGAAATAAAAATTATTATTAAAAAGGCGGCTAAAGAAGCAGAAAGAAATCTTATTTTCACGCGAAAGACATTAGGATATTGTCATCTGTTTTGGGATGAACAAAAACGAATCTTAAAAGATAAATATGGGATAGATTGGAAAACGCCGGCAGAAAGAAATCCTGGTGTTTGTTATGATTAAATATTTTTTTGACAGAAGACCATAAAAGGGGATAAGCAATTTGAAGAATTAAAGAAATTGATTAATAAACAAAACCATGACAAAAAATAAAAAAACAAATAAAAAAGAAGTTCAAAAGAGGGTTAAGAGAATGAGACCGAGGGGGATAAGGCCTATGAAGCAGGATGAGTTTTTAGAAACTATGGGTAGATTGAGTTTAATAGATGATGAGATTAAGAAGGAAAAAGAGTTATTTGAGATTAAAATCAAATCTTTGAAATTAGAAAAGGAATATCTTAGGAATAGGTTTAGGGAGGATAAGGGGGAGTAAAAGATTTGGAGGGGATTTACTATGACGGGGACAGTCCCTGCCGCGGGGACTGTCCCCTTAGGGGAGGAATCGCCAAGAGGGTGGTTTTTTGGTATAATACAAAAAATGAAAAAATCTGAATTTCTTAAAATCATAAAATCAATTGAGCCGAGTAGGGATATTGTTGCCGGGAGGAGGGGGTCGGAGGAGAATGTAAAGATTAAGATAGTATTGCCCTTGCTTCAATTTTTGGGATATGACATTGTTCGGCATTTAGATTTTGAGCGGCTTAGCGCTGATATAGTGGTCATTGATGAGAAATTCAAACCAATCTTGATCGTGGAAACTAAAGCGTGGGAAGAACAAATCAAAAGACATCTAAACCAATGCTTGGAGTATACTTTTAAGATTAAAACGCCCTTTATAATAATCACATCAGGACAGCATACGGCTTTGTATTCTTCTTTGGGGAATTTAGATAATCTGAATGAAGTTGAGCCGATAATGGAATTTAATTTGAATGATTTGTTGGGCAAAAACGGCAAAAATATTTTATCTAAATTATATTTATTAGTCAGCAAGGATAGTTTATCGAGCGGCGCTGGAGAATTGAATAAGGCCGTTATGGCGTTATTGTCTAAGAATAAGAATATAAAAGAAGCGCGAAAGGAGTTTTTAAAGAAATGCGAAGATTTTAAGACAAGTATTAAAACGGTTAAAATCACGGATGATGATTTTACGGAATTGGCAAATAATTATCCGGAGGAAGTTTATAACGCTTTGATGTTGGCTAAAGATGAATTTTATAAAATATCGCAGGGGAATAATAATGTCAGGATTAGGTATAGAAGCAAGTCAATCGGGTTGGAATATTTACATTCAACTGGTCCAAGACCAAAGTTAATAGGATTAGTAGAGATTAACCCGTCGGGTGGTTGGATCGCTTTCGGAATGGAAGGTTGGGCCAAATTGTTATCGTCAACAGAGATTATTAAGCGATTGAAAGATTTTCCTAAAACTGTAAAAAACGAGAAGCAAATTCGTAAACTTGTTAAATTAATCAAAGACGGGCTTGAGGATATTGTTTTGTGATATAAAAATCAAATTTAAGAATCGCCTTTTTGGCGATTTTTTGGTATAATGGGTGTATGATTATGACGATTAAAAATAATGTAAAATTAAAATTTATCAAATCCTTTGAAAAGGAGTTTTGGTTTGTTGATAATAACTATAGCGGGGCAAGGAAGGTGATAGGCAAAGACCGCTTTCTTTACATTGTGAATCATAATATCCCAAATTGTTCGGACGAAAGTTTTTCCGGCTTGCGCGATAAAGTTAAAGAGCATATTAAATCAAACAAAGACGAGATTGTTCGTTTAATCGATGAAAAGGGGAATGAATTAGAAAAAAAGTGGCGGAAAATTGAAGATGCTTTTTTTCGGCAGATGGAGGAAGCGACAGAAATAAAGTGGAAATATAAAGAATATAATATTTATCTTTTATTCTCTTGCTTGTGGGGCGGCGATTATGATATTGGCGCGCCTAATATCTATATCAATCCCTTGCTTGAATACGGAGACCCTCTATATGTGGTTTTTCACGAATTGAGCCATTTGATGTATTGGGAATTTGTTTCAGAATCTTATCCTCAAAGTTTTATACAAAAGAATAAAGATTTCTTATGGCGGTTGTCTGAAGTAATGGTTAATTATCCGTTGTTAAAATTAAAAACCAAAATTCCCTTGGTTATTCCAGAAAATTTGGCGGAGGAAAGCAAGGGTTTGGTAAAAAGATTTTCCAAGGAATCTTTTAAAGAAATTATCAAGCGTGAAATAGAAAAAGGGATCAAATAATTTTTGACCCCTTTTTTGTTCCTGCTTTTATTTGCAGGGGGGATAGGCGGGTCCGTAGCAATAACAATTGGTGTAATTGCTATCTGAACCGCTTTCCGTGGGCTGAAGCGCGGAATTAAACATCTGGATTTCATTACTGCCAGTGTTTGCGTCAGCCCCTTTTTTTTCCGCGAGCAACTTGTTAACCATCTTTGCCACCTCCTTTCGGCTTGGTTGCGGGTTCTAACAAGAATCCTTTTTGAAAAAGTTCTGCGAAAAACTTCCTGTCTTTCTCTACGTCTAAATTCAGCGCGCTAATTATTTCAGAGGGTGTAAAAGAACTTAAGGTATTTAAATGTTTTACTACTTCCAACCCTTTATCATTTACTATAACAAAATGCATGGAATTTGCCACCAATACGAATTTGTTTTCTTTTTCTTCTCTAAAGAGAATATTTTTAGATAGTGATAACTTTTTGTTCAGTTGAATCTCGGATGTTTCTTTGAAGAATTTTTCCTGTTTTTCCTTCAGCGCGCCTTTATAGAAATTGCTAAGTTCGCAATATCCGTCTTGTTTTACTTTGGCGTTTACTCGGCATCCTCCTCCGCAACTATCTGCTATAATACACTCATTGCATTCGGGCGGCAGCAAAGAATTATTCCGCCAAATTTCCATTCTTTTCCAGATGTTATTGAAGCTTTCGTTTAATATATTGCCATAAGATTTTTGGTCGTATGAACACGCTCTGATATTGCCTTCGGATCCGATGGTTATTGTAGTATTTCCGGCAGTACACATTCTTTTTGAGAATGTTTCTACAATTTCATTTTCAAGATTTTCAAAAAGGCAGGTTGGAAAAACTTCCAAAATATCCACATTAAGCCCGAAATCTTTCTTTAATTGGAGGAGTTGACCAAGCGTGTCTATTGTTTCTTTTTCGTTTAATTCAAGAACTTGATGCTCCTGGACTGATGGGCAAATTGGCGTGGCGCTGAAATTTTTAATACCTAAATTTTCATAAACCCATTTGCCTGTTGTGTAGACATTTTGGTAATTAATTTTACTCGCAACCATATTGATTGCTAAATTGATCTTTGCCTTTTGCAGATTTTTAATGCCTTGAACAGTTTTTTGAAAAGCGAGATTTGAATTAGCAATTTCATTGTGTTGCCGCGGGTTAGACGAAATTAGGGATACGAGAAATATTTCTATTGGATATGTTGATAGTTTTTCCGCTTCGTTTTGATTAATTAAGGTAGCATTGGAATTTATCATTATACGGATGTTTTGTTCGCGCAAGAAATTCATAAGATTATATGTTTTTTCTTTTGCGACAAATGGTTCGCCTCCAGTGATAGTAGCGTAGAAAATATCATTTTCTCCCAAAATTTTAGCCACCTTTTTCCATTCAGAGATAGACAATTCTTTCCTTTCATTTGTTTGGTCATAACGCCAAAAGTTGTAGCAGTGCAGGCATTTGTTGTTGCAATTAGAAGTTATTTCTATTTGAACATATATAGGGCTTCTAAGATTAGATATCATCAGGGACCTCCTTTTTTATCTTCGGTATTATTCAACGGTTAAAGAACATATCTCATACTTTCTTTATTGTGGCTTTTTATTTTATCTTTGTCAATCCCAAAAGAAATAAAAAGAGATTAAGATAAAATCTTTGAAATTAGAAAAGGAATATCTTAGGAATAGGTTTAGGGAGGATAAGGGGGAGTAAAAGATTTAGAGGGGGTTTGGGGAGAAATACAGGGGGTGAAAAAAGGTCAGACCTTCTGAGCGAGACCTTAAGAAATGTCTCTACTCGAAAGGTCTAACCTTTTTTATCATGTTAAAAAATCGCCAAGAGGGCGGTTTTTTGGTATAGAAAAAGGAGTTCGTTGTTTTTGAGCTCCTTGTCCTGTTGGACTCCTTGTTTAGGAATTATTTCGGGTTCCATGGCATATGAATCTTTTTTCCACCGGGGATTCGGACAGTGGTATGTCCTTCAGAAATGTTGCCGTCGCTGTCGCTTTTGAAAGTATCGTGCATGTCGCCATCGCCTAATGGGGATGGTCCCATAGGTTGGATCCCAAAGCCATTTTTTAGCGGTACGAAAGGTTTGTTATCTCCCACTTTTTGCCTCCTTTTGTTTGCGGTTAATAAAAATGTCAAAACATTTGGGGATTCTTTAGATATTTTTTCCTAATTATATTATGGCACTTCTTGCACCAGCAGTTTTCTCCATAATATCTTTCCAATTTTTCGTCATGCCGCTTTTTCTCTTCCTTGGAAGCTGTCCCAAAAATTATATTTGCGCTCGCCAACGAGGGCAAATCAGGAAGAAATCCAATCGGTGACACCTTACTTTCGCTTATAGAAACCTCTTTCCCACATCTTGGACAAGGATATTTTTTCTTTGTCATAATTACCACCTCCTTTTAAAGAACTTTACTTGTTATAATATGATTTATTTTTTAAAAAGTATAACTCATAAAGCGCTATACTGTCAATAACAATTTTTGCTCCGTATTCTGAAAAAAGAGGGAGAGAAAGAGGGTCTGGATTGCGGGTCCCTCCAGAGGCGGGCGCGGCAAGCCCGCAATGACGGGGAGGGGAGGCGACAGGAAACTTTTTGGGAAAAAATGAGAAATAAGAGGACACCCCTCGCGGCGAGGGGTGTCCTCTTTACTTAACGCGCTTGAAGAACTATAAAAAAAATCGCCTAAACAGCGGTTTTTTGGTATAATGGGGGTATGGGTCAAGATATGAAAAAGTTTTTAATAAAATATAAAATAGTTTTGTCGGCAATGGTTGGGGTTTTGGTTGTGGGCGGGGTTGTTTGGTTTTTTTATTCTGAAAGATTGATTGATGATGATTTAGCGCAAGAGAGCGGTGGTTGTTCTGATACGCCGAAATTGGAGGATGGAGCGGTTCGGATGGTGACGAAAGTGATTGACGGGGACACGGTTTTGATTGAGGGTGGTTATTCAGTCCGTCTTTTGTGGTTTGACGCGGATGAAAGGGGCAAGCCGTGCTATGGGGCGGCTCAAGAGCGATTGGAGGAACTGGTTTTGGGCAAGGAGGCGGTTTTGGAGATGGGCGGGGATGATTTGGACCAGTGGTGCCGATATTTGCGATATGTTTTCGTGGATGATGTTAATATTGGGTTGAAAATGGTTCAGGAGGGGCTGGTTGTGGCTCGCGCTTCTTATGAGGGGAGCAAATATCAATCAGAAATTGCTTTGGCGGAAGGAGTCGCTATTGAAAATAAGGTTGGTTGCAAGTGGAGCGGACAAGGAGCGGAGTCGATTAACAGGGATGGAAATTATAACTGGTCAAAATTAACTTCTGAATTAACTGGTTTGAAAGTAATTGACGCTTGTTCGTCTGCTCAATATTATGGGCAAGAGGTGATTGTTGAGGGGTGGGTGGCTGATGGTTATCGCTCCCAAACCAATACGGTTTTTTTGAATTTTGAAGACGCTTATCCTGAACAATGTTTTGTCGGGGTGATTTTCAGTTCTGATTTGGATGAATTTGTTCAAAATCCGGAAAAATATTATTCAAGTCAGATGGTTAGGATAAGAGGCGAAGTTGAGGAATATGGAGGCAAGCCGGAGATTATTTTAAAGTCAGCCGAGCAAATTGAGAGAGGGAACGGGTTATAAAAAATAATATAATATGACAAAGCAAATTGTTGTGATTCATGGTGGTTCTGCTTTTGAAACAGATAAGGATTATCTGTCGTTTTTGAAATTTTTGAAAGTTGACTTAGATAGGTATAGAAAAATAGGATGGAAAGATACTTTGCGAGAGGAACTTGGAAATAGATTTGATGTTTTATTGCTGAAAATGCCAAATCCGATGAATTCTAAATATGCCGAATGGAAAATGTTGTTTAGGAAAATCGCTCGTTTATTAGATGATAATGTTGTTTTAATTGGTCATTCTTTAGGCGGGGTATTTTTGGCGAAATATCTTTCGGAAAACAAATTTCCAAAGAAAATTCGCGCTTCAATTTTGATTGCTCCACCGTATGATGAAAAAGATATTGAAGAGCCGTTGGGAGATTTCGTTATATTAAATAATTTAAAAAAGTTTAAGGGGCAAGGCGGCAAGATATTTATTTATCATAGCGAAGACGACCCGGTTGTTCCTTATCTTGACCTCGGGAAATATCAAAAAGATTTACCCGACGCGACTGTGAGAATATTTAAGGATAGAGGTCATTTTAATCAGCCGGAATTTCCTGAATTAGCGCGGGAGATAAAGGGGATTTGCGGGAAATGAAAAAAGGAGCTCGTTATTTTGAGCTCCTTTTAAGTTAACGCCGGCCTATTTTGGGGTCCAGGGCATGTGGGCTGTTTTCCCGCCAGGAATTCTGACGGTAGTATGTCCTTTAGAAATATTGCCTTCTCGGTCGCTTTTAAAAGTGTCGTGCATATCGCCGTTACCTAATGGGGATGGACCCATAGGCTGAATCCCAAAGCCGTCTTTAAGTGGTACGAAAGGTTTGTTATCTCCCATTTTTTCCTCCTTTTGTTAGGGTTAATTAAAAAAGTACTGTCGTGATTCTATCATATTAATATTTTTTGTCAACTATAAAAATCGCCAAGGGGGCGGTTTTTTGGTATAATAAAAACATGCACATAGATTCTTACAATTTTGGCGAGATAATGATTGATGGGAAAAGATATGATGCTGATATTATTATTTATCCTAACAAAGTAAAGAAATGGTGGCGGAAGCAAGGGCATGAGGTTTGTATTGATGATATAAAAGAAGCGGTTGATGAAGGACCGGATGTTTTGATTATTGGCGCTGGGACTCCTGGATTGATGAAAGTTTTAAAAGAAACAGAAGAATATTTAGAAAAACAGGGGATTGAGTTGATTGCTGAGCCAACAGAAAAAGCTGTTCAAATTTTTAATCGGCTTTGTTTAGAAAAAAAGTAATATTTGGCTTACATTTGACTTGTTAAATTTTAGTATTATGAAGTTAAATAATGTTTTAAAATTGATTATTGCTGTTGGAGTTTGCGAAATTGCCGGGATTATCGGCTCGGTATTTACCGTTTCGGCGATACCTGTTTGGTATGCTGGGCTCGCGAAACCGGCATTCAATCCTCCAAGTTGGGTTTTTGGTCCCGCGTGGACGACATTGTATTTTCTCATGGGCGTCGCCGCGTTTTTGGTATGGAAGAAAGGGTTTGAGCGAAAAGATGTAAAAATGGCGCTTGGCGTGTTTGGTGTTCAGCTTTTTTTGAACGCGATTTGGTCAATTATCTTTTTTGGATTAAAAAATCCCGGCTGGGCGTTTATTGACATCGTCCTTCTCTGGTTCGCGATTATTGGGACAATCATTGTTTTTTACAAAATCTCATGGAAGGCGGCGCTTCTTCTTTTGCCGTATCTTCTTTGGGTCAGTTTTGCCGGTTATCTTAATTATTCTATCTGGCAATTACAGACTCCGCCTATAAAATTATATTATTACAATCAAGAACTAGATAGAGATGAATCGGGCAATATCGCTTGTAGTAGGGAAGGGTTGGCGCCAGTTGAAAGAGAAATTCCCATAACCCAAACGCCGATTCAAGATGCGATTAAACTTTTGCTTTCGGGCGAATTAACCGACGAAGAGCGGGCTCAAGGAATTGACAGTGAATATCCGTTGGAGGGGCTTTCTTTAAAAGGAGCTTTGTTGAGGGACGGGGTTTTAACTCTTGAATTTGACGACGCTAAAAACAAAACAGTTGGCGGTTCCTGTCGCGTGGGCATTCTTTGGTTTCAGATTGAAGCGACAGCCAAGCAATTTCCAGAAGTCCAGCAAGTCCGTTTTCTGCCAGAGGAAATTTTCCAGCCGTAGGGACAAAAAAGGCGTCAGGAACCTTTTTTAGGAATCGCCAAGGGGGCGGTTTTTTGGTATAATGAGGGTATGAAGGATTTTTTAGGGAAATATAAAATTTTATGAGAACAATTAAAAGCATAAACAATAAACAAATTACAATTTTTGAAGGTCAAAAAATCCGCCGTCTTTGGGACGAGAAAAAAGAAAAATGGTATTTTTCGGTAGTAGATATTATTCAAGCGTTAATTCAACAAGCCGATTATCAAACTGCCAGAAAGTATTGGAATAAACTTAAAGAAAGACTTAAAAAAGAGGGAAACGAGTCGGTGTCAAATTGTCACCAACTGAAATTTGAGGCAGCAGATGGAAAATTTTATTTGACTGATACATCTGATGTAGAAACATTGTTGCGTCTCATCCAGTCCGTTCCGTCGCCAAAAGCTGAGCCAGTAAAACTGTGGCTGGCAAAAGTCGGTTATGAAAGAATAGAGGAAATGAATGATCCGGGAAAAGCGTTAAATCGCAGTCGGGATTATTGGCAAAGAATGGGACGAAGCAAGAAGTGGATACAGCAAAGAATGATGGGGCAAGAAATCAGAAATAAACTGACTGATTATTGGAAAGACAACAAAGTCAAAGAAAAAGACGAATACGCTATTTTAACAAATATTATCCACAAAGAATGGAGCGATTTGTCGGTCAAAGAGCATAAAAATTTGAAAAAATTAAAAACGCAAAACTTGCGCGACCATATGTCGGACGCAGAGTTGGTTTTTACAGCGTTGGCAGAACTTTCTACTCGGCAAATAGCCGAAACGATGGAAGCAAGGGGTTTGGAAGAAAGCAAAACGCCAGCCAGAAAAGGAGGTCGTATCGCTAAAAACGCGAGAAAAGAATTAGAGAGTAAAACAGGCAAAAAAGTCGTCTGTGGGAAAAATTATTTACAACCTCCAAAAAGTAGTAAAAGATTGAAAGAGAAAAATTAATATGAAAGATCTTTTTGGGAAATATAAAATTTTATTGGGTGAGGAATTATAAAATGGGCAAAAATATTTATATGAAAAAAAAGATTATAGTAGCTGTAAGCGGATACTTTAATCCGCTTCATATTGGTCATTTAGATTTACTTAAAACAGCTAAATTGCTTGGTGATTGTTTGGTAGTAATAGTAAATAATGACAAGCAAGTAAAATTAAAGGGCAGTATTCCTTTTATGAATAAAAAAGACCGAGCCGAAATACTAAAAGCGATTAGATGGGTTGATGAGGTTTTTATTTCTATTGACAACGATCAAACAGTTTGTAAGTCTTTACAAAAGATAAAGCCAGATATTTTTGCCAATGGCGGAGACAGGAAAAATTTAAACGATATCCCCGAAGCAGAAATTTGCAAAAAATTAAATATAAAGTTAATAGATGGTTGCGGCAGAAAGATTAGGTCAAGTTCAACATTAATAAAGCGCGCGGCCAAAAAATATGATAGTTAGTAAAATTATTGGCGGTAAGCAAGATGGAGAATTTTTTAAAGAGATATAAGATAGTTTGGATTGTTGTTTTAGCCGTTGTTTTGATGGCATTTTTTTTCTTTTTTCCGAAAAAATCTTTGGAGGAGAAGAAAGAAGAAGCAGTAGTAGCAACAACAAAAGAAGAAATATTATTGGAAAACAGTTATGAGATATTTGACGTCCCTTTTATCCCTCAAGCGCCATTTGCTGAATGGAATAATCCAATATTTCAAGACGGTTGCGAAGAAGCGACCTCTCTGATGGCCGTTTCTTGGGCAAGAGGAAAGGGGCTGAACGAAGAAGAGGCAAAAGAAGAAATTATCGCTATGTCTGATTATCAAAAAAAAGAGTTTGGCGAATACAGAGATACATCCAGTTATGACACGATGGAAAGAATTATTAAAGGATATTTTGGATATAATGCCGCGGAAGTGAAAAGAGAGATTGTTCTTCAAGATATTATTAACGAAATAGAGAAAGGTAGTGTGGTAATTATACCGGCTAATGGTCAATTATTGGGAAATCCATATTTTACCCCGCCCGGACCAGAAAGGCATATGATCGTGATTTGGGGATATGACGCGAACAGTGGGGAATTTATTGTCAATGACCCAGGAACAATAAGAGGAGAAAAATATCGTTATCAGGAAGAAATTTTATTTAATGCCATCAGAGATTATCCAACCGGTTATCACGAGCCGATTGAGGAAATAGAAAAGGTGATGATTGTGATAGGGAGAGAATAAGAAAATAGTAACTTAAAAATATAAAAGATAAAGGAGGATATTTTGGCTAGAAAAAATGGTAGAAACGGAAAAAATGAACCATCTAAGCATCATATCATTCCAGAGAGTAGGGGCGGGGGAAATGAGTCAGATAATGTAAAAATTTTCCCGAGAAGATTTCACAGCAGGTGGCATGATATTTTCGGAAATTTGACGCCGCATGAAGCAATTCAGTTTATCAAAGAGGTTTTTCTTGATGAAAGCAAGATAACCGGGGTAATGAAGAAAAGGCGAAAGAGAAGTTGGAGATGGGACGAACTTTATGAGCTTCAGCTTTCTATTCAAAGAGAGACAATTAGAAACAAAAGGAGGAAAAAATAAAATAATCCCTTTGGCAGAATTTTGCTAAAGGGATTTTTTGCGGGAAAAATCGCCAAGAGAATGTTTTTTTGGTATAATGGGGATATGAGAAAGAAAAAAGTTGAAAACAATTTGGCATTTATAGATGGACAGAATTTATATATGGGGACAAAATCCAGCAGGCCGGCATGGATTGTTAATTTAGTAAAATTTCGCAGATATTTAAAAGAAAAATTAAACAATAAAAAAAGAAAGAGTCTCCTTAGGCAGCAAGCCGTTTGGATTCCCTTTCGTCTTAATATTCTAAGTATATAGTAAACATACAATAAGTCAAGGTTGAATATGTGGATAAGAAGTGATATAATATAAATACTATGTTTGAAAAATTAAAAGAGTTAAAAAAATTAAAGGAGTTGCAGGGCGAACTTGGGAAAGAAAAAGCCGAAGCGGAGAAGAATGGCGTCAAGGTGGTTGTGAATGGCAAGATGGAAATAGAGGAAGTTGTTTTGAATGGGGAATTAAACAAGGAATCACAAGAGGAGGCGGTCAAAAATTGCGCCAATGAGGCGATGAAGAAAATTCAAATGCTCGCCGCGCGGAAAATGTTTAAGATGTAATTATGTCGCAATACTATAACCCAAAGAGAAAATATAATCTTTTTGACCCGGAATCAAAGGATATTTTCAAATTAAGCCGTTCAAAGATTGACTTGTTTTTGTCTTGTCCGCGCTGTTTTTATCTTGACCGGCGATTGGGCGTCGGCAGGCCGCCCGGTTATCCTTTTAGTTTAAACTCGGCGGTGGACTTTTTGCTTAAAAAAGAATTTGATATTCATCGGGCGGAGAATAAAGCGCATCCTTTTATGGAGGAATATTGTTTGAATTTAATTCCTTTTAGTCATCCAAAATTGAATGAATGGAGAGAAAATTTTAAGGGCGTTCAATATTTTCATGAACCGACCAATTTAATTATTACCGGAGCGGTTGATGATTTATGGGTTGATAAAGAAAAAATTGTTTATGTTGTGGACTATAAGGCGACGAGTAAGGATGGCGATGTTAATTTAGACGCGGAATGGCAGGACGGATATAAGAGGCAGATGGAAATTTATCAATGGCTTTTACGGCGAAACGATTTGAAAATTTCAGACACGGGATATTTTGTTTATTGTAATGGTAAAAAAGATGTAAAAGCGTTTGATGGGAAATTAGAATTTGATGTGAAAATTATTCCGTATAAGGGTGATGATTTTTGGGTGGAAAAAGCGATTGTTGACGCCCATAAGTGTATGATGAATAATAAAATTCCTTTGGCAAACAGCGAATGCGATTATTGCGCCTATCGAGAGGAAGCGGCGAAAGAAGAATTATCAAAATAAAAATATGTTGCCTGAAAAATGGGAAAATTTAGTGGGTGATATTAAGGATAAGTTTGAGGTGGAAGATTTTGGGAACGAGCATTTGGACGAACGCGGGGGAGTGGATGTTGAACATATTACCTTTAAAAGCCCGATCGGCAGGGTTAAGTTAGAGTTTACGACAAAACCAGTTGTGCTTGATAAAAAAACATTTTTTTCTCGCCGCATCGGTTCAGGTTCAGGGGAAGAATATGTTTATAGTAAGGACGAAAAAACAAGCAGGATGACGGCCTTCAAATGGGATATGAATGCGCGCGATTGGATTGAAATTGACGCGGATAATTTTAAATGAAAAAGAGAGCTGGTTAAGCTCTCTTTGTTTTTGTTAATAGAACTCCAACGGTTCGCCGGTTTTTACATCAAGGATTTTAGAATCCTTTCCCGGCTTTTGGATATACTTAATATAAGATAGGCGTATTTTATGACCAAATACGGTCGCTGGTATACTTCTGCCGATTTTAAATTCTTCAATGGTGGTTTCGGCGACACTATATTTCTTTGTTCCTAATTCAAACTCAAGGTTGTTTGAATTAGGATAACTGCCTTCAACAGCCACAGATATGTGATCAACCGACGAGTCGCCTATGTAGAGCAATCGATAATCAATATCCGCTTGCTCTAATAATGAAGCGTATAGAATAACCTTGCCGCTACAATCAGACCGTTTAGTCATCAGAGTTTCATTCGGTCTTTTAAGCGTTTCCGCGCTAGACAATGCCTCCGCGTAATCGTATTCAATTTCCGCAGTGACAAAATCAAGCAGTTTTTGGGCCTTGGCTTCTTTGCTGGTTGCGCCAGCTGTAATGCGGGAAGCCAGTTTTTCCAATGACACTTCTCCTTTTTTAGCGACAAAAGCGCCATGATTAAAAAAGATAGCAATAGTGTTATTTTCAATACTTCTTAAAACATTCAGGTATCCGCCATAAACGCTTCTGTTGGAAATGAAGGCGTAAAGTTCAGGGATAGAAATATCATAAGTGATTTTGCCAAATTGATATCTTACCTTTTTTGATAAATCTATTTTAAGATTATCAATCGGCAAACGGAAAAAATATCTGTCGGCCTGTTCTGTTTTGCCGAATTCAATCTGTTTAGGGTTTATACAGATTAAATCAAGTATTTTTTTGCTGTAATCATTAGTGTCAATTGAAAGATAAATATTTCCTTCAGAAAAATCTATCATTTCAATCTCTGTTTTAGTGTTGCTTAGTTTTTGCCAAAACTCCTTTCCAGCAAAATCTGGTTGGTCAAGATAAGATAAGACCGCGTTTTGCAGGTTATTAGGTTGAATTGCTTGCGCCGTTTGAGCGATAAACAACAAAACCACAACCATCATTGCCGCGATACCGATTGATTTTTTCATTTCTTCCTCCTCCTTTTGTTTAATATTTTAAAGTGCTAATGGTATGATAGTATATATTATATAAATTGTCAAGATTGCGCGCTCATTAAGTATCGGTGTATAATACACAAAAAATAGAAAATTTATATGCTTATTAAAGTTAAGGTTTTTCCTTCGGCGGGGAAGAAGGAAATTATTAAAAAATCTGAAGATAGTTTTGAGATTTGGGTTAAGGAGAAACCGATTAAGGGGATGGCAAATCGGGCGGTCGCGAACGCTTTAGCGGAGTATTTTGGTGTTTCGCGCGATGATGTTAAAATGATAAGCGGTTTTCAGCGAAGGAATAAGGTTTTTAAGATCAAAGTTTAAGATTTTTTCCTAATAGTATGCGAACAGATGATTTTAATAAATTAGTCGAAAAAGCGATTTTGGAAATACCAGAGCATATCCGTCAAAAAATGGATAATGTGGAGATTGTTGTGGAGCCAAGCGCGTCTCCAGAGCAAATGCGAGATCTTGGACTTAAATCCGCAAACTCTCTTTTTGGATTATATCACGGAGTGCCGCAGACAGCATGGGGCAGGGGTTTTGGCAATATTTTGCCAGATAAAATCAGTATTTTTCAGAAACCAATAGAAAAATCGGCCAAGTCCGAAAAAGAAATAATTGATTTAGTAAAAAATACTGTCTGGCACGAAATCGCTCATCATTTTGGCTTTAGCGAAAATGGTATTAGGGAATTAGAAAAAAAAAGAAAAGAGAAATGACTTTAATTATTGATTTGTCAGGAGAAAAACTTTGCTTGGTTCTTAAACTGGGTAAAAAGCAAATCGCCGTCCATAAATGGGACGGCCTTTATCAATTAAGCGAAACGCTTTTGGTTGAATTGGATAAATTTTTGAAGAAAAATAAAATCAACTTGTCTGATATTAAAAAATTTAAAGTCATCCCAAGCGAAAAATCAATTATCAGCGATAGAATCGCCCAAGCGGTTGTTTTGGGATTGACTAATTCGTCAATGTTGGTAGAATAATCGCAAATAAATAGTTCCTTAACTTTTGAATATTGAAAAGGAGGTGAAGAAATGATACAACTTTCCAATGGTCATCGGTTTGAGTATGTCGCGGCGAGCGGGGCATTAGGTTTTGATGGGGCCGGATGGCCATGGGAATGGTCTTTGAAATGGGTTGAGTTGTTTGATCCGTCTCTTTTCACGGTTGTTATCAAAACTCTTACTTATAAACCTAAAAAAGGAAATTTACGCTGGCATAATCCGTTTAGGTGTATTCGTTTTTTGCCGGGCGGCGTTGTGAATGCCGCAGGACTGACTAATCCAGGGATTAAATGGTGGCGTCAAAAAATTGGTCCAAAAGTTGATAGGAAGAAAATTCCTATAGTTGGCTCTATTCTTTCGGATAACATTCAAGAGCTTGCCGAAATGGCCATTATATTAAATGATTTTGACTTGGTTGGTTTGGAAATTAACGCTTCTTGCCCCAACACCGAAAGTGATTGGTTGAAAAATACTAGAAAAATTATTAAAGGATGCCAAGCAGTAAAAGAAGTAAGCCGATTTCCAATTTTTCTTAAACTTTCAGTTGTTCATAATATTAAAGCAATTCTTCCTCGGATAAAAGGATTAGTTGAAGCTATTGATATTAACAGCGTTCCTTGGAAAACTGCTTTTCCTAACCAAAAAAGTCCGTTATTTCGTTTGAGCGATGGCGGCGTTTCAGGGAGAGTAGCTCAACCGTTTACGTGGAAATTTCTTAGGGAAATTATTGAACTAACTTCAATTCCGGTAATTGGACCGAGTGTATGGGAATTTCAGGACATTGAAAGATTAAGGCAAATTGGCGCGAAGGCAATTAGTTTTGGCTCTGTTTTTATTCAATATCCATGGCGACCAACAATGTTTGTAAGAAGAGATATGGGGAGGTAGAATTATGGATGAAGGCACTATGGATCCAGAGATGATCCTTGGTTGGTTTGATAAATGCAACGCAGTATGGATTCACGATGGCAATTCCAAAAAACCGCATGCGGAATTAACTTCGGGTCTATGTAGTAATGGATATTTTAATTGCTCTGAAGTTCTAAAATATCCATATCTAAACGAAAATTTAGCTCAGGAACTTGTTCGGAAACTAAAACAGAACGGAGTAAATAAGGTGGACTGGACTATTGGTTCCCCTTATTCGGCTATTACTTTTTCTTATGAAGTAGCCAAGGCCATTGGCGCTGTCCATGCCTTTACTGAAAAAGATCCGACTGACCAGAAGGGCAAAAGAATGATTTGGCGGCGAATGACTATTCCAGCTGGAGCAACTATTCTTCAAATAGAAGAACTTGTTACCACTAGTGGAACATTTAAGGAAGTGCGGCGAGCAGTAGAGGAAGGCAATACTGAACCGGTGAATTTTTTGCCAGAAATTGGTATCCTAATTCACAGACCATCAAAACTGCCAGTTGATTATGGAGAACAGAAAGCGATAGCTTTGATTGAAAAAGAAGTTTGGACAGTTAGTCCAGAAAATTGCCCGTTATGTAAAGCAGGATCTCTAAGATATCGGCCCAAAAGTCACTGGAGGGAACTAACTGGAAAAAATTAATTTCAGCGCAGGCGTTCGGTTTTAAAAAATAAAACTGGACGCCTTTTTGTTTTAGGATTAAAGGCAAAAATAAGGTAAAACATTGACTAATTCATCAATATTGGTAGAATAATCGCAAATAAATAGTTCCTTAACTTTTAAATAAAGGAGGAGTGTTATGCGAAATTTCAGAGAAATGTTGGCAGAACGCCAAGAAAAAATTAGTTCTTTGGTTTGCGTGGGACTTGACCCGTTAGTAGAGAAACTTCCTAATCTTTATGCTAAAAGGATTGATAGAAGGTATCTGAATAGCGCCGTTGAGTTGTGGTTAAGAGATATAGTTGATGCTACTGCTCCATTTGCTTCAATGTTCAAACCGCAAAAGGCGCACTACGAAGCATTACCAGATGGTCATAATATTTTGCGATTTATAGTGGATTATATTCATCACAAATATCCCGACATTCCTGTTTTTTTGGACTGCAAACGAGGCGATATTGGTCGGACGCAACAGCGATACAAGATTGCTCATTTTGAGATTGATGGTGTTGATGGGATGAATTTTTCTCCGTATATGGGGAAAGATTGTATGGAGTATCTTGTTGATAAAGAACATCTTGGAAGGGCGATTGTGGGCCTGTGTTATACCAGTAATCCTTCCGCGAGAGAAGTTCAGGATATAATGACTGAACAAGAGTGGCCGTATTGGCTTTTTATGGCCCGTCGTATATTAGAATGGGCTGAAGGTTTGGGGATTGTGGAAAACGCAGGATTAGTTATGGCGGCAGCTCACGAATATCCGAAGGGCTCTGGAAAGATTTTTTCAGAGCATTTATCCCGCGCCAGGGTAGTTGTCGGCAATAGATTATGGTTCCTAATTCCGGGAATTGGAACCCAGGGCGGATTTATTGAAGAAACCGTTAGAGCTGCTTATATGGGTCCCGGCTCTATTGCTATTAATTCTTCATCAGGCATTACTTTTGCCAGCCAAGGAGACGACTTCGCCGCCGCGGCCGCGCAAAAAGCCAAAGAATTGAGAGATCAGATTAATGAGTTTTTGTAGAAAGGGGAAGTGAGAAATTATGACTGGAACAGGTGAGTTTATTAAAGAGACGGGTGTGGTTGCTGAAGGGCATTTTGTTTATGAGGAGGGTTATGCCCATGGTAATCTTTATATCAACAAAGAGCAATTTCCGAAAATGGGAGCGAAAAAACTGATAAGTCTTATTGATCGGGTCGGGGCTAATGCCTTAACTTTAGGTCTAGGATTTAACGGGGTAAAAAAAGTTGGGATTATCGGTCCGGCCTACGGGGCAATTCCGTTTAGTTTGTCATTGGCCGCGTTCTTTGAATCGGTCATCCGCATTCCATTTTTCCCTGCCCGAACCCAACTGGTTAGGGATAATGAAGGTCAAGATTATCATATAATTCCAGATAAACTATTGGGATATTATCAAAACACCGCTTTTATCATCCATGACAATATTGTTGACAACGGCGCGACAATAAAGGAAGTCGCTAAACTTTTCCGAAACGCGGTTAATGGAAATATTATAGCGGCGACTTGTTTTGTTGACAGGGGCGGACAGACGGCTGAATCGTTAGGAGTAGAACAATACTATCCATATTTCGCTAAAAAGTTGGAGCAATATGATTTAAGAGAAGCGCCATGTCCACTGTGTCGGGCGGGGGTTCCTATTACTACCGATCTTGGGAAGGGCAGAGAATGGGTGGCGATATTTGGACAGCCGCCGTATCCTTATCCTGAAGATATGGATTTTTCGGGATTTTGGGAATAAAACTGGGCGCTTGGTAAAAAACCGAGCGCCTTTTTTGTTTGGTCAGGATAAGGTATAATATAATTATATGACCCATTTAGAAAAGTCAGTTTTGGCGACTCTTGTTTATTATGATGTTTTAGACAGACCGCTTAATGGTTGGGAGATTTTTAGATATGGGATAAATTGTCAGAAGATGGGGGCAGCCCCCGAAGACGGGGGACTGTCCCCATCTTTTTTGTCCCCGTTTTGTAATGCGTTGGAAAATAGCCGAGAATTAAAAAAAGCGATTGGCGAGAAAAACGGGCTTTATTTTCTCCGCGGGCGAGAGGGGATTGTTGAGGAAAGAATTGAAAGGCAGAAAATAGCGGATAAGAAGTGGAAGAAGGCGCGACGCGTTATCTATTTCTTGCAATTAATTCCTTTTATTAAATTAATTATGGTAAGTGGCTCTTTGGCGATGAACAATACGAAAGACAAATCAGATATAGACCTTTTGATTGTTTCCAAGTTTGGCAGAATCTGGACTTGTCGAGGGCTGACGACTTTGTTTATCCATTTAATCGGGCAGAGGCGGCATAATAATTTGACCAAAAATCGGTTTTGCCTCAATCATTACTTAACCGATAAATCGCTCAAAATTCCTTTTCAAAGTTTGTATAATGCCCAGACCTACGCGCGCTTGACGCCTATCTGGGAGGAAAAACCGCCTTTCTTGTATCGCAAGTTTCAGGAAGAAAATTCTTGGGTCGGGGACTATTTACTTTTTTATCCGCTTGCCAAGAAGGGATATTTAAGAAGCGTAAAAACGAGTTATTTATTGGGTTTTTTTAGAAAAGCGATTGAATCAATTCTTGACAATAAGGTAGGTGATAAGTTAGAATTACTCTTGAAGAGATTTCAAGAAGGGCGGATTAAAAAAGATCCCCTGACTAATCAAAAAGGAGGCAGGGTGTTTTTTAATGATGAGCAGTTGGAATTTCATCCGGTCTCGCCCGAAAAATTAATTTTAGAAAAGTATAATCAAAAAATACGTCAATTAAGATTGAGCGAATTAGGCGAGGAAAAGGATTCAGGATTGGCAGTGTAAAAATATTAAAGAAGCGGAGAATGACGGGCGGCAAATAATTGTGTTTTATTTATCGTTTGTTGTTTTTCGCTTATTAGTTTATGAAAATCAAACCATTATCTGATAGAGTTCTCATTGAACCAATTTCGGTTGAGGACAAAACGGCTTCGGGTATTATTTTGCCTGACACAGCCGATAAAGAAAAATCGGAGCAAGGCAAGGTGGTCGCGGTTGGACCAGGCAAACCCAAAAAGCCAATGAGCGTTAAGAAAGGCGACATCGTTCTTTTTGCCAAATATGGCCCGAGCGAAATTAAAATAGATAAAAAAGAATATTTAATAGCCAGAGAAGAAGATATTTTGGCGATTTTAGAGAAATAAATAAATAAAAAAATTATGGCAAAACAAATTAAATTTGACGAACAAGCCAGACACCTGCTTAAAAAGGGTGTTGATAAATTAGCTAATGCCGTTAAAGTGACCTTAGGTCCCAAGGGACGCAATGTCGTTTTAGACAGGGGTTTTGGTTCTCCGGAAATTACCAACGATGGCGTGACGATTGCCAAGGAAATTGAATTGGAGAATAAATTTGAAAATATTGGCGCGGAGATTATTAAAGAAGTTGCCAGCAAAACCAATGATATGGCGGGCGATGGAACAACCACGGCGACTATTTTAACGCAAGCGATTGTGACGCAGGGTTTGAGAAATGTGACGGCGGGCGCTAATCCTTTGGCGTTAAAGAAGGGAATTGAAAAAGGCGTTAAGGCGGTGGTGAGCGAATTAAAAAAGATGTCAAAAAAAATTGCCGGGAAAGCGGAAATCGCGCAGGTTGCGACTATTTCAGCCGAGGATTCTGAAATCGGCAATATGATCGCCGAAGTTATCCAGCAAATCGGCAAAGACGGCGTTGTGACAGTTGAAGAGTCGCAAACACTTGGCATGTCCCAAGAGATCGTCAAAGGAATGAGAATTGACAAAGGATATATTTCCGCCTATATGGTCACAAATACCGAAAAAATGCAAGCGGAATACGACGACCCGTATATTTTAATCACGGATAAGAAAATTTCAAGCATTCAAGAAATTTTGCCCCTTTTGGAAAAAATTACTCAAAGCGGCAAAAAGGATGTCGTCATTATCGCCGAGGATGTTGACGGAGACGCTTTGGCGACTTTGGTTGTGAACCGATTGAGAGGGACTTTTAACGCTTTGGCAGTTAAAGCGCCTGGGTTTGGCGATCGCCGCAAAGAGATGTTGGAGGATATCGCCGTTTTGACGGGCGGGCAAGTTATTTCCGAAGAAGTCGGACTTAAACTGGAAAGCGCCGAATTAAAAATGCTTGGACGCGCGCGCAAAGTCATTACTGATAAAGAAACCACGACGATTGTTGAAGGGCAGGGAGGCAAGTCGGAAATTGAGGCGAGAATTAATCAAATTAAAATGGAATTAAGCAAAAGCGATTCTGATTTTGATAAAGAAAAATTACAGGAACGGCTGGCAAAATTGTCAGGCGGTGTGGCAGTGATTAAAGTTGGCGCTGCGACCGAAACAGAACAAAAATATAAAAAAGCCAAAACAGACGACGCATTGGCGGCGACGAAAGCGGCAGTCGCGGAAGGAATTGTTCCAGGCGGAGGCGTCGCGCTGATCAGAGCATTGTCGGCGCTGGATGAAGTTAAAGCGAAAGGAGAGGAAAAAATCGGGCTGGCTATTTTGAAGAAAGCGCTTGAAGAGCCGTTGAGGCAAATCGCCAATAACGCCGGACAAGACGGTTCGGTTGTTGTTGACGCGATTAAGAAGAACAAGGGCGCTTATGGATATAACGCGGCGACTAATAAATACGAAGACCTTTTCGCAGCGGGCGTAATTGACCCGACGAAAGTTGTTCGCGCGGCGCTTGAGAACGCCGCTTCAGCCGCGGCAATGCTTTTGACGACAGAATGCGTCATTACTGACTTGCCCGCGCCAAAACACACCTGTGGCTCGCCCATGGGCGGAGGAATGGGTGGCGGAATGCCAGGAATGATGTAATTTTCTTTAATTGAGGTCAAACCTAAAAGTGTTCAACGTTCAACGTTGAACACTTTTTAGTTGCGAAAATATGTTTTTGGAAGTATAATGGCGGTAAAAGAAGCGATAAAAACACCTCTTAAATTGGCTTTAATTTTTTGAAAAAAGTTAGATTTGGTTTTTGGGGAATAAAAAAATATGCCAACAATTTTGTGGGTTATAATTATTTTAGCGGTTGTTGTTGTTCTGTGGTTAATCGCCATCTATAACGGCTTGATTAAGATGAGAAACAGAACAGACGAAGCGTGGTCCGATATAGATGTTCAATTAAAAAGGAGATATGATTTAATTCCTAATTTGATTGAAACGGTTAAGGGATACGCCGCGCATGAAAAAACGCTTTTTGAGAAAGTAACACAAGCCCGAACGGCGGCGATGGGCGCGGAAAATCCAAACGAAAAAGCGGAAAAAGAAAACATTTTGTCGGGAACTTTGAAATCATTATTCGCCGTGTCAGAAAATTATCCCGATTTGAAAGCGAACGAAAATTTTTTGGAACTGCAAAGAGAATTGACCGACACCGAAGACAAAATCCAAGCGTCGCGCCGATTTTACAACGGCAATGTCCGCGACATCAATATTAAAATTCAACAATTCCCCAACAACTTAATCGCTGGGGCGCTCGGCTTTAAGAAAAGAGATTTCTTTGAGACAGAAAACGAAGCGGAAAGGGAGCCGGTCAAAGTCAGTTTCTAATAAATGGCTACTCTTTACACTCAAAAAGACAGCAATATCCGGAAGACCTGGGTTTTGATTTCGCTTTTTTTGATTTTTATCATCGGGCTCGGCTGGATTTTTAGTTATCAGTTTGAGAGTCCGGTTATTTTGGTCGCTGCGGTTATTTTCAGTTCAGCGATGAGTTTTTCGTCTTATTGGTATTCGGACAAAATTGTTTTGAAAATCAGCAAAGCGAGGGAAATTAAAAAGAGCGACAGCCCGGAATTGTATCGCTTGGTTGAAAATCTCGCTATTACGGCGGGATTGCCTTTGCCCAAAATTTACATTATTGATGAGGCGTCGCCGAACGCTTTCGCGACGGGACGCGATCCGGAGCATGCCGTTGTCGCTGTGACGAGAGGGCTTTTGGAAAAATTGGAAAAATCAGAATTGGAAGGGGTTTTGGCGCATGAAATGAGCCACATCGGAAATAGGGACATTCTTTTGCAAACGGTTGTCGTTGTTTTGGTCGGATTGGTCGCTTTACTTTCTAATTGGTTTCTGCGCTGGAGTATTTTTGGCGGCAGACGGAGGAGCAATGATGGCGGCGGACGACTTGGCGCGATTATGGCGGTCGTTGGAATTATTCTCGCGATTTTATCGCCGCTCATCGCTCTCTTAATCCAAATGACCATTTCCCGAAAAAGAGAATTTTTGGCCGACGCCAATGGCGCTTTGTTGACGCGCTATCCCGAAGGGCTGGCAAAAGCGCTCGAAAAAATATCCAAAGACGCGACCCCTCTAAAAGTAGCCAACAAAGCAACTGCTCATATGTATATTGCCAATCCCTTCAAAGGCAAAAAAGTAAGCAAACTATTCATGACCCACCCCCCGATAGAAGAAAGAGTTAAAATTTTAAGGGGAATGGAGGTGTAATAATATGGGATTATTTTTTTCTGACGGTAAAAAAATATATCGGGACGAATTTAAGAAGATATTGCGAAGCGTTCCTGAATTGTCTGAATCTGAGCGAGCCTACACCGAAGGCGCTTTCCAAAGAGCTTTAGAGGACGGCTTGACGAAGGGTGAATTAGAAAAAGAAATTAGCCGCCTGAAGCGCGTTTCAGGCGATCCTTTGGACTCTTCGGAATTAGAAAAATTAAAAAAGAAACTGGTTGAACATTTGTAACGGCTATTGTTTATATAAGGAGAGGTCGCATAGTGGCCGATTGCGCGCGCTTGGAAAGCGCGTATACCGAAAGGTATCGCGGGTTCGACTCCCGCTCTCTCCGCTCTAAAAAATGCTGAATCAATTAAAAAACGAATTGCGAAAAGCGGGGGATAAAAGACGGGCGGAGGTTTCGGCGAGGTTTTTTAAGACAGGAAAGGGGGAGTATGGGGAGGGCGATGTTTTTTTGGGGGTTGGCGCGCCGAAACAACGATTATGCGCGAAAAAATACGCTGATTTAGGGATGGGGGATTTGCGGAAATTGCTTTTGAGCAAGATTCACGACCATCGGTCAGTCGCTTTATATATTTTAATTCTCCAATACAAAAAATCGGACGCGAAGGGTCAAAAAAAGATTTTTGACTTTTACTTAAAAAACATAGAGAATGTCAATAACTGGGATTTAGTGGATTCGTCCGCGCCGCAGATTGTAGGGGACTATTTACTAAACAAAAACAGAAGAATTTTATATAAATTAGCCAAGTCGCCTAATTTGTGGAAAAGAAGAATTTCTATTTTATCTACTTACCATTTTATTAAAAACAACGACTTTGAAGACACGCTCAAAATTTCGGAAGCGCTTTTGGAGGATAAGCATGATTTAATTCACAAAGCGGTTGGTTGGATGTTGAGGGAAGTTGGAAACAGGGACCAAAAAACAGAAGAACGGTTTTTAAAAAAACATTACAGAAAAATGCCGAGAACAATGCTGCGATACGCGATTGAAAAGTTTGAGGAGAAGAAAAGAAAGTTTTATTTGAAAAAATAACCTATGATTGATTCTCCAATAGATGAAATTAAAAACCGATTGGATATTGTGGATGTGATTCAGGGATATATCCGCCTGCAGAAGACGGGGCGGAATTATCGCGCGAATTGCCCTTTTCACGCGGAGAAAACGCCTTCTTTTATGGTTTCTCCCGAAAAGCAGATGTGGCACTGTTTCGGATGCGGCAAAGGGGGGAGTATTTTTGATTTTGTCATGGAGATGGAGGGGTTGGAATTTGGCGACGCTTTGCGGACTTTAGCTCAAAAAGCGGGAGTGGAATTAAAAAAAACAGATACCAAATTTGCCGAAAAATTTAGAACTGAAAAGACACTCCTTTATGAAATTTGCGATTTAGCCAACCGTTTTTTTGTGAAGCAGTTGGAAGAAAGCAAGACAGGAAAGGAAATGAGGGATTATCTTGTTGAGAGAGGTCTCCATTTAGACACAATTAAAGAATGGCAAATCGGATACGCGCCCAGGGGCTGGCAATCACTCTTTGATTTTTTAAGCGGTCGCGGCTACGCTGATGATAGTATTTTGAAAACTGGCTTAGCCGTCCAAGGTAAAAATTATTACGATCGTTTTCGCGATAGAATTATTTTCCCTATTAACGATCTTAATGGTGCGGTTGTCGGATTTACGGGGCGAGAAAATCCTAAAAATCCTGACGCGCGCATGGGAAAATATATTAATACTCCCAATACGCTTATTTACGATAAGAGTTGTATTTTATATGGATTAGACAAGGCGAAAGTTGACATTCGGCAAAAAGATGTTTGTATTTTAGTGGAAGGACAAACAGATGTAATTATGTCGCATCAAGCGGGAGTTAAGAACGCGGTCGCTAGTTCTGGAACCGCCCTCACGGAACAACAATTGAGAATTATTAAGCGATATACAGAAAATTTAACAACGGCTTTTGATATGGACACAGCTGGAGAGATGGCGACAAAAAGAGGAGTTGACTTGGCTCTTCAATTTGGTTTTAACGCCAAAGTCATTGTTTTGCCCGATAATCAAGACCCAGCGGATTGCATCAGAAAAGACGCTCATGTCTGGGAAAAAGCGATTGGCGAAGCGGAGGAATTGGTCGCGTTTTATTTTGACGGCGCTTTTTCAAAAAACGACAAAGAAACAGTGAACGGTAAAAAAGAAATTAGCGGAATTATTTTGCCGGTTCTCAAAAAGATTTCTAATAAAGTTGAACAGGCGCATTGGCTTCAGGAATTGGCGGCGCGGTTGAAAATTCAAGAAGCGGCTTTAATTGAAGAAATGGATAAGGTTAAAACAGAAAAAAAGTTTTCTCAAGAAGAAACCAACCTGAACCCGACATTATTTGATTCTGAAGAATACACAATCGGCCTTGTTTTGTCTCACCCCGAACATTTTGAAAAGTACAAAGACGAAGCGAACGGTTTATTCGCGCGTTTGGAGTTGAAACAAATATTTGAAGCGCTAAAAACAGACGCTGGTTGGAAAAAGGACTTAAAAAATCTTAAAAACAATTTGCCGCTGGATTTGTTTGAAAAAACAAATTATTTAACTTTTATGATAGAAGCGCGAAAAGATATGCGGGAGGACTTTAATCCAGAGAAAGAAATGGAGTTTTGTTTTGATCAATTAAAAGATCGATATTTAAGGAAAAAAAGAAATAAGTTATCGCTGGATATTAAAGAAGCGGAGAATAGGGGAGACCAGTCATTATTAAAACAATTAACTGAAAAATTTAATAAAATACAATGACCAAAACAAAAAAGACAGCTCAAAAAAAAGCTATTAGAAAAAAACCAAGAAAACCTCGGGCGAAAAAAGAGCTCATCACCGAAAAGCAAATTGAAGAATTAATTCAGAAAGGCAAGGAAAAGGGGTTTGTCACAAACTCTGAATTGTTGCGAATAATCCCCAAAGTAGAGGACGATATTGATGGACTGGAAAGGGTTTATGATCGCTTGAAGGATGTAAGTATAAAAGTCGTTGAATCAGTTGATTTTTTGGACGCGTCCAATGAAGTCAAAAAGGTGGACAAAGATAAAATCCCTCTTCGGATGGAATCGTTTGACAATGTTCAAATGTATTTGCGAGAAATTGGGCGGATTCCGCTGTTGACCGCGCAAGAAGAAGTCAAACTCGCTAAAGGGATTGAACGAGGAGATGAAGAATCAAGACAAAACTTAACTCAAGCGAATTTGCGACTGGTCGTGAGTATCGCCAAAAGATACGCTGGACGAAGCCGAAGTTTAAGTTTGCTTGATTTAATCCAAGAGGGCAATATTGGTCTTTTTAAGGCAGTTGAAAAATTTGATTATCATAAGGGGTATAAGTTTTCCACTTACGCCACCTGGTGGATTCGCCAAGCGGTGACGCGCGCGCTTGCCGACCAATCGCGAACAATTAGAATTCCAGTTCATATGGTTGAGACGATTAGCAAATATACTCAAATCAGAAGACGACTTCTTCAAGATTTAGGGAGAGAACCCCTGCCTGACGAAGTCGCCGTTGAAATGGAAGAGACCATCGAAAAAGTTAGGCAAATTATGAAAATTTCCCAAGAGACAATTTCTTTAGAAGCGCCCGTAGGCGACGACGAAGAAGACAGTAATTTGGGGGCGTTTGTTGAAGATAAAAAAACAATTTCTCCCGCCAAAGTCGCGGCGAGAAAAATGCTTAAAAAACGATTAAAAGAAATTTTAGTTGACTTGTCTTTGCGAGAACAGAAAATTTTAGAAATGCGTTTTGGGCTAAAAGATAATATTACCCACACATTAGAAGAAGTCGGACATGAATTTGGCGTGACAAGAGAGCGAATCAGGCAAATAGAAGCGAAAGCGTTAGAAAGAATTCGCCAACACGAAAACGCGGTTAAGTTGAAGGGATACTAAACTTACATGAATTCATCAAAGGCAAAAAACATAACTATTCTTTTAGCCGAATTGGCGGTTATTTTTTTAATGGTATTTGGCGTCGTCCCTCGAGAAGCAAGTTTGTTTTTGACCGGCTTGATGATTTTTTATTTCATTTTCGCTCCCTTAAAGGATTCTTTTTGGGTTTTTATCGCTTCTATCCCTTTGTTTGTCGCCTTGCCATTAACCGAAAATTTTGATTATATGGCAAACTGGCGGATTTTGTTAGTTGTTTTATTTCTTGTTTTGTTTTTTAGACAAGGCGTATCAATTAATTTGGTTAAAAACAGTTTAGGAAAGTGGCGTCTAAAAGAGAATCTAAAGCATGGTTTGATTGAATATTTAGTGGGCGTCTTTTTAATCATTGGCGCTCTCTCTCTTTTTGTCGCGGATGATCTTTGGATCGGCGCCAAAAAATTTATTTTTCTAATTAATGTTTTTCTTTTGTTTTTAATTATTCGCAATTTGATTAATAAAAACAAAGAAGCTGTTTCCGAAATATTAAGCGCGCTCAAGGTCGCAGTTGGCTTGACTCTGGCCATCGGTTTTACCCAATTAATCGTTGTTTTTTTTATTCCCCTGCATTCATTTTGGCATTTTTGGGACAGGCAGGTTATTTCCGTTTTTTACGGACAAAATTTAAGCGAACTTTTGTCTTACAGCAATACATGGTTTTCTTATTACGCTTACCAGTCGCCAACCTTGCGAATGTTTTCTATCTTTCCCGACTCTCATTCTTTCGCTCTTTTTTGCGTTCTTTCTTTACCTTTTTTATTAGCAATGATTTTCACGAAACACGCTAAAAAAAAATTATATCTCGGTTATTTTCTTTTAATCGTATGTTTAATGGCTATTATTTTTTCTGGCTCAAGAGGCGCCTGGGTGAGCGCTTTAGGCGCGCTTCTGATTTTTTTATTTAGCATTCTGCTTTTTTATTCACCAACAATTCGTTCAAAAACGGATTTCTTTATTCCTAAAATTATTGGAAATTGGAAAAAAAAGATACAACTTATTTTTGGGTGTTTGATTATCTTTTTTCTTTTGTTTCCGATTGCTTCAGGCATCCTTTTGCTTTCTGAAAGAACGCGAACGGGAATGGCGCCAAAAATGGAAACAATTTCTTTTTTTGAAAGAGCGAGGAGTATCGCTGATTTCGCGGAAACATCAGTTAGAGGTCGTTTAGAAATTTGGCAAAGAACGATTGATTCAATCGCGGCGCGCCCTGTTTTAGGGGTGGGAATAGGGAACTATCCCTTAGTCCTTAACGAAGAGATGTCGTCGGTTAAAAGAGGAGCCTCGGCGCATAATCTTTATCTTGATGTCGCTGCGGAAATGGGAATTTTTGCTCTTCTTGTTTTACTGGCGATTTTTTGGCAGATAATTAAAAAATTGTGGCTCATTTTTCAGGACAAAAAAGAAATAAAAGACGCTTATTTGCAATCTTGGGCAAGTTTTTTCTTTCTTGCTCTGATCTGGGTTTTAGGATATAGTTTATTTGATGTAGTTCTCCTTAACGATAAAGTCCTTTTGTTTTTTATGGCTAATCTTGGTCTTTTATACGCGGCTTATGCAAAAAAATCTTCCGGTGGTCTCAATCAATCTTCTAACTTACAACGCTGAAAAATATATTAAGAGTTGTTTGAATTCTGTTTTTAGCCAGGCCTACCCGGAACTGGAAATTTTGATTATTGATAACGCTTCAACGGACGGAACGGTTGAATATTTAAAGAAATTACCAAAAAGGCAAAACCTCAAAATTGTTTTTAATAAAAAAAATGTTGGTTTCGCGGCTGGACATAATCAAGGTATAAGAAAGAGCGGAGGAGAATTTGTTTTATGCCTCAACCAAGATGTTATTTTAGAGAACGGATTCGTTCGAGAGGCTGTGGAAATTTTTAAGAAAGACCGCAAAATAGCGTCCGTTCAGGGAAAACTTTTGCGCTGGAATTTAGGTCTGTCGACTATTATTGATACGACTGGTTTGGTCATTTTTAAAAACAGGCGAATTATTAACAGAGAACAAGGACAGATTGACCAGGGGCAATTTGAGAATCGTGAAGAAATATTCGGCGCGGACGGAGCGGCGCCTGTTTACAGAAGAGAGGCGCTGGAGGATGTTAAAATCAAAGAAGAATATTTTGACGAAGATTTTTTTTGTTATAAAGAGGATGTTGATCTCGCCTGGCGGCTGCGATTGCGCGGATGGAAAGCAATTTATCAGCCCAAGTCAGTCGCTTGGCACGCGCGAACAGCGGGCGATAGCGCGGCGAAAGGTTATTTATCAATCGTGAGAGAACGGCTGAAAATCAACAAGTTTGGCAAATTCCACGCTTTTAAAAATCAACGATTAATGCAATTAAAAAACGAACAGCCGTTATTGCTCATTAAACATCTGCCCTGGTTTTTGCCAAAAGAAATTATTTCCTGGGTCTATGTCCTGCTTTTTGAAAAATATACATGGAAAGCGATGAAAGAACTATTTAAACTAACCCCCAACGCCTGGCGAAAAAGAAAAATTATTATGAAGAAGAAAAAAACAAGCGCGAAGGAAATGGAGAAGTGGTTTGAATGAGAAATTAGGGGACAAAATTAGGGGACAGTCCCCATTCTGAATGGGGACTGTCCCCGGTGTTAACTGTCTCTGGTGTTGGTATTAATTAAATTATGGAAATTCAGGAGAAGAAGAAAAAATTAATTTGGATTGTTGGTCCTCTTTTTGTTTTGGCGGGGTTTTTGGCGCTTTTCTTTTTTAAAGCGGGATTTACCGTGAGCCAAGTGATTGATTGGACGGGAGCTGTTTTGCCTTCTTCGGCTGACTTACCTCAATTACCGGAAGATGACCCGAATCGTCTTAATATTTTGCTTTTAGGAATGAGAGGAGCGGAAGATAATGATAACGATGGCAGATTTCTTTCTGATACGATTATTTTGGCGAGCATTGAAAAGGATACTGGCAAGACGGCTTTGATTTCATTGCCGCGCGACCTTTATGTTAGAATTTGGTGCGTTCCTGAAACAAAAAAAATCAACTTCGCCTATGCTTACGGCGGGCTGGATTGCGCTAAAAAAACTGTCTCTTTAGTGACGGGTCTTTTTGTTGACTACGCCATAAGCGTTGATTTTAGAGCGCTTCAAGAAACAGTTGAAGCCTTGGGCGGAATTACGATTTACAGAGAGACGCCGTTTGAAGAAAGTTTCCAGTGGGCGAAAGAGGGTTGGGAAGAAGACAAGCATTGGTTTATTAAAGAAATTGACGGCGAAGAAAAGTGGGTTTTTTATGTGCCCGAAGGCGAAAGCGAATTGGACAGCCAAACGGCTCTTTATTACGCCCGTTCCCGCTATTCAACGAATGACTTTGACCGAATGCGCCGCCAACAGCAAATAATTTTGGCGATTAAAGAAAAAGCCCTTACTCTGGGCGTTTTAGCAAACCCCGTCAAGGTCTATAATCTAATGGATGTTCTTGGCAATAATGTTAAAACAGATATGAACTTATCCGCCATTAAACAAACAATCGGTTTAGCGGCGGGTTTGGACTTAGATAATATTAAAAAAGAAGTAATTGACATCAGCCCGAATGGACTGCTTTATCAAACATTTATTGAAGAAGAATATGTCCTTTTGCCAATCGGAGATAATTTTGATAGAATCAAAGAAGTTTGCCAAAATATTTTTAACGATTAATATGATTTCCATTATTATCACACACCACCAAACGCTGGCTTTGTTAAAACTTTGCTTGAAGTCAATTAAGGAAAATATTGGCGCTCTTGATTATGAAGTCATTATCGTTGATAGCCAATCAGAAGAAAAGACGCGCGACTTAATTGAAGAAGAATTTCCCTCAGTTAAATTAATTCATTTTCTAAAAAATGTCGGATATGCTAAAATTGTTAACGCCGGCATTAAAGCGGCAAAGGGGGATTATATTTTAATCCTTAACGCCGATATTTTAATTTTGAAAGATTCCGTTTCAAAAATGCTTAAATTTATTGAAATCCATCCTCAGGTCGGCGCGGTTGGTCCGCGGTTGCTGACTTTTAGCAATCAACCACAAAGTTCTTGTTTTAGATTTCATAGCATTGGAGCGATTTTGGCGAGACGAACATTCTTCGGTCGGCTCAAATGGGGGAAAGAAAAATTAAATCGTTTCTTAATGGCGAACGAAAATTTATCCGTTCCAAGAATGGTTGATTGGGTTCAGGGTTCAGCAATCTTGGTCAGCCGCGTTGCTCTTGAAAAAGTCGGCCTGCTGGATGAGAGATTTTTTATGTATTTTGAAGATACCGACTGGTGCCGCCGGTTTTGGCAAAACGGATATCAGGTCGTTTATCTGCCAACCGCCCAAATGTCCCATTATTATTATCGCGTCAGTAAAAAATGGGGTGGTCTCTTAGACATTTTTTTTAACAAATACACTCGCCTCCACTTAATCAGCGCCACCAAATATTTTTGGAAATGGCGAGACAACAATTCGGCTATCGGATAGCCGAACGATAAATTATGAAAAAATATATTTCTATTCCAGTTTGGGTTTTGCTTTTGGCTCTTGTTTTTGGAGGCGGGTTTTGGGTTGGGCAGGATAGCATTCCTTCGGTTAATAAAATTGAAGGATTGGCGAATAAAGACATTGGGCAGCCGATGGATATGAGTGTTGATTTTAATTTGTTTTGGGACGCTTGGCGCGTGGTTGAAACAAAATATGTTGACCGCTCTGATTTAGACAAGCAAAATATGGTCTATGGGGCGATTTCCGGCCTCTTGGGTTCATTAGACGACCCATATTCCGTCTTCATGCCGCCTCAAGAAAGCAAGAAGTTTATGGACGACATTAAAGGTAGTTTCGAGGGCATTGGCGCGGAGATAGGCATTCGCAAAGGCATTTTGACGGTTATTTCCCCATTAGAAGGCAATCCGGCGAAAAAGGCGGGGCTGATGGCGGGAGATAAAATTCTTAAGGTGGACGAAACAATCACTTCCGATTTAACGCTTGACGAAGCAGTCAATTTAATCAGAGGAGAAGGAGGAACAGAAGTGGTTTTGCTCATCGCCAGGGACGGGCTGGACGAAACGAAGGAAATAAAAATTATCCGAGATGTAATTCAAATCCCCATTATTAAATGGGAGATCAAGGACGGCGACATCGCCTATATCCAACTCTATCACTTTACCGAAAATTCAGCGCGCGAGTTTGAAAAAACAATTAGAGAAGTTCTTAAATTAAATCCCGAAGGTCTCGTTTTAGATGTTCGCAATAACCCGGGCGGTTATTTAGAAGTCTCCGTTGATATCGCGAGTTGGTTTTTGCCAAAAGGAGAAACAGTCGTAATTGAGGATTTTGGCGATAATGGGGAAGAAAACATCAGATACCGCAGCCGAGGATATGGCGCTTTGGAGAATCTTCCAACAATTGTTTTAATCAATGAAGGTTCCGCTTCCGCTTCAGAAATTTTAGCAGGCGCTTTGCGCGATATTAAAGGAATTAAACTTGTCGGAGAAAAAAGTTTCGGCAAGGGTTCGGTTCAGCAAATGGAAAAACTTGATGGCGGTTCTAGCATTAAAATCACAATCGCCAAATGGCTCACGCCGCTTGGAACAAACATCAACAAAGAAGGCATCGCGCCCGATGTGGAAGTAGAACTAACACTGGAAGATATGGAAGAAATGCGCGACCCGCAATTAGAAAAAGCGTTGGAGATGTTGAGGTAATAGTTAAGATGATCAAACAAATTAAAATTAAAGTTTATGGGCAGGTGCAGATGGTTATGTTTCGCGATTCAGTCCGGCGGCAGGCGAAAAAATTGGGTTTGACGGGCTGGGTTAAAAATGAACCAGACGACACAGTTCAAATATTTGCCGAAGGAGACGAAGAGGGGTTGAAAGAATTGGTTAAGTGGTGTTATAATGGACCTGTCTTGGCGAGGGTTGATAAAATAGATGTTGGGTGGGGAGAGGCCACTGGCAAATTTGATAAATTTGAGATAGAATACTAAAAGATAAAATACTAATGACAAAAATATGAAAATAATATTACTACAAGATGTGGAAAAGTTAGGCAAGAAAAACGAGATCAAAGAAGTGGCCGATGGTTATGCCCGCAATTTTTTAATTCCAAATAAAATGGCTGTTTTAGCCACCAAATCAGAAGTCGCTAAAGTAGAGGAGCAAAACAGAATTAAAGCCCAAAAAGCCGAAGAAGAATTGGCGCGCTTTCAGGAAGTGGCAAGCCAATTAGACGGGGTGGAATTAGAAATCGTCTCCAAGGCGGATGATGAAGGCAAACTTTTTGGAGCGGTAGGCGCCGCTGATATCGCCGAAAAATTAAAAGAACAAGGGCTTGAAATTGACAAGAGTCAAATTAAGACAAAGAAGCCACTTAAAGAAGTAGGGGAATACGAAATTACAATTGAATTGCCCCATAATTTGGAAGTTAAAATTAAAGCAATTGTTGTCGCGGAAAAAAAATAACGCCTGTCCGCGCCGAAGAATCTTATGCTAAAGACAAGATATATTTTTGTGATTGGGGGAGTGATGTCTGGAGTTGGCAAAGGAATCGCGACCGCTTCTATCGGAAAGATTCTTCAGAGCAAGGGATATAAGGTCTCGGCGATAAAGATTGACCCTTATATCAATGTTGACGCGGGAACAATGAACCCGATTGAACATGGCGAGGTTTTTGTCACAGACGACGGGTTAGAGTCCGATCAAGATCTCGGAAACTATGAAAGGTTTTTAAACCAGGACTTGCACAGCGACAATTACATGACTACTGGGCGGGTCTACCAAACCGTCATCCAAAAAGAAAGAAACCTCGGTTATCACGGAAAATGCGTGGAGGTCGTCCCTCATATTCCAGAAGAAGTTATTCGCAGAATTAAAAAAGTCGCCAAAAAAGACAGCGCGGATTTTGTTCTAATAGAAGTGGGCGGCACAGTGGGGGAGTATCAAAATATTTTATTTTTGGAAGCGGCGCGAATGCTGCATTTAAAACATCCTAAGGATGTTCTTTTTGTTTT
>Ga0180009_10000291_pt1 | contig 71551 bp, 82 predicted proteins | sample OS_PC_MetaG_FD_123537 | JGI IMG/M metagenome (GOLD analysis project Ga0180009, IMG submission 123537) | Groundwater microbial communities from the Aspo Hard Rock Laboratory (HRL) deep subsurface site, Sweden - OS_PC_MetaG | ecosystem: Environmental > Aquatic > Deep subsurface > Groundwater... | reverse complement strand
TCGTGTCGCTGATCGGCGCCACCACCTCGAGCGCCGGGCTGAAGGTCTACGCCCGCCTCGACGAGCGCTCCTACCAGCGCGGCCTCAAGGTCTCAGACGCGCAGCTGGCGGCGGTCAACCTCATCCGGGATGAGTTCCACCCCGAATGGAACTACGTGATCCGTCCCAGCGACCGCTCAGTTGTTGTTTGACGCTTCCTAAGCGACCGGAATCCGGGAACGTCCCCAACGACTTGGTGCGATCGAGCAACCGCTCAAGCCACTGGAGCGCAGCGGCCGGATTGTCATCAGAGATGTAGGCCACCGCGTCGTCGACTTGCTCATCCGCCAACGGCGACCATGTTACCTTCACTTCAGGTACCGCTCCCGCAGACGCTTCTCGACTACCTCATGAGGGATGCCCATGCCTGCATCCAACTGTGCCTCCGCAGTGCGGATATCGCGGATTACCGCAACCTCTTCGATGAGGGCCTCATATACGTCAACATTGAGGAGAACCGCGGCGCTCCGACCGTGCTGTGTGAGAATGACGGGACGCTTGGTCCTCTGCACCTGTTCGAGGACGGCCGAGGTGTGAGACCGGAATTCGGTGACGGGCCGGACATCGACCGAGGGGCGCAGCAGCGCCATGGCGGGCCTCCGTTTCGATACGCGATTCCGTACAGTACGTACAGTATAGCGTATGGCGGCAACGAGTGCTGGGCGATTTGGCCCTAGGAATCAGGTCACACACCTCATTCAGCCGAGGGAACGAACTCCGAGACGACCCCGGCTACAGGGCTATCAGCCGCTCCAACCTCTGCAACACGGCTGCAGTGCTGTCGGACGGCAGCTTGCAGAGAAACTCCGCGCCGCGCGCCGTCCAGTCAAGGCTCTTTGCCTGATCCGACAGCACGACTCCCTGCACGGGAAGCCCATCCGGAATCGCGACCTCGAACGGATAGCCCTTCACCTGACTGGTGATCGGACACAGGATGGCGAGGCCGACCTTGCCATTGTAGGAGCCGGGCGAGATTACCAGGGCGGGCCGACGGCCTGACTGCTCGTGTCCGACGCTCGGGTTCATCGTGATCCAGACAACGTCGCCGCGTTCCGGGGTCCACGGCATCCCTACCAGGCCTCCGCACCCTGCGCCGGACCGGTGTCCACCTCACCATGGAGGTTGGCATCGGTGACGCCATCGAGTAGCTCATCGAGGGTAGGTGCCCACGCGGAGGAGGGCTGCAGAAGAAGGCCCCCTTTGACCAGACGCATCTCCACCGCGGAGTCGTCCTTCAGACCGACCTCCTCCGCGAACGACTTGGGGATTCTGACAGCGAGGCTGTTTCCCCATCTCTGGACCTTCGTCTTCATGACGATCTCCCGGGCAGTGGTATCTACAATGAGGATACCACGCGGGCCGAGGCGTCTGCACTCAATACGGGCATATAGGGAGGCGATTGCCTCGCGCTTGTCTGAATGCCGTTGTTATCCGCTGACCCCGTTCTCCGGTGGATTGACAAGCTGCGCTCCGTGCCACACCGCGACGATCCACACCGCGTCGACCCTCACCTGATAGAAGAACCGATAGGACGCGACGATGAGCTCGCGGAATGGTAGCGCGGGGTACTCCGGCACGGCGCGGCCGGACTCAGGGAAGGTGCCCAGCCTCGACAGCGCCCGCAACGCCTTGTCCTTGAAGGCGACGGCCGCCGCGGGGCTGTCCGCGCCGATGTGGGCGACGACGGCGAGGAACTCAGCGTCTGCCGCCGGCGCGAACCGGACGGGAAGGGTCACATCCGGCCCAAGAGGTCGTCCGCGTCAGCCATCACCGCATCCAGGTCGCGCCCGACTCCAGCCTCGATTTCTGCCGCACCGCGCGCAAGGAGTTGAAGAATCTCGTGCTGGCGTTGCGTGCGCTCATAGGTCTGAACGTCCACCATGACCGCAGCCGGTCGGCCCCGTTGGGTGATGAACACCGGCTCACGCGAGAGCGCCGCCCGCTTGATGACGCCCGCGGCATCCTGGCGTAAGTCCGAGATGGGGATGATGGTGGGGAATCCGCTCATGTATGGTACCTCCTAGAGTACTGCCTATGATACCACCAACGGAAACTGATGGGCGCGGCGGCCGCGTCGTCGTGCGCGAGAACGTTGCGAAAACCGACGATCATGTGCGCGTGTGAGATCCCATCGACGACGGCGGGGGCGACCCGGCCGACCTCAGTACCAAGCAATTCGCGCAGCTCATCAAGCATGTCGAAGTACGCGTGGGCCGTCGAGTGCCCGCCCATGGGCCCGAACTCCACGAGGAAATCGACGTCGCTCTTGCCAGAACGGTAATCCCTGCGCGGTGCGAAGGTCGCCGCCGTTCGAAACACGTGAGCAGCCTACAGCCTGCTTTGCCAGTAGAACGGCCGGCGGCTATGGTGTGCGATCGCCGAAACGAAGATCCCGCCGCCGCGCACAGAGTCGTAGAAGTCCGCAGCCTCGCGCATCTCACGCTTGGCATCCGGGTGGAAGCCGACTCGGGAGATCACTTCCGAGCGGACCGCAACTCTGCAAAGACCTCATCCATGGGGATGGGCTGCACCTTGCCCGAAGCCATCTCCTCGTCGCGTCGGACGGCCTCTTCGAGCCACAATCGCTCAACCTCTGCCTCCGAGAGATCATCAAGGCTCACGAGCAGGTCGCGGGCAAGGCTCGCCCTCGTCGAGGGATCGAGCTGAAGCGCTTCGCGCTTGAGTTCATCGATAGTCATGGCAGCTCACCTCACCGTCATCTTGCTGGTGATCCAATCATACGCCTGATGCCGAAGCGCTGACCACGGCGGCTGGGTCGGCGTATACGGCCGCGAGAAGCTCAACGGGATCGAATACGGGAAGCACCGACCGCGCGAAGTCCTTGCCATTGCGAGTCACGATCGCCGCCGCGCCGACGTTGCAGGCCGCCTCATGCAGGACGGCATCCTCGAAGTCTAGGAAGTCCAGGTCGAGTGCGCCCTGAAGCACTCCCCGGTCCACACAGGCCACATCGAAGATCGCGAGTAGCCTGCGCAGGTAGTCCGTGGCCGCCGATGTCCCAACCACCTTGGATGCAAGGTAGTGGATGGTCGTGGCCGTTGTCGAGCAGATGATCCCGTCGATCCTTCCCGTGTCAACCAGATTCAGCAGCCGCTCCGCGTTGTCTGCATGAGGTTCACGCTCCAACAAGTGGTCGAGTACAACGTTGGTGTCGAACAGCACCTTCACCGGTACTTCTCCTCGAGGTGACGGTGGTAGTCGCTCTCATCCAAACCGGAGCCGGCGAGTACGCCGCGAAGCGAGCGGACGCGGGGCGTGATATCGACGTCCCTGTCCTGAGCGTCGATCAAGGCGAAGAAGTCGGCGACCAGCTGCGAGACCGACTTGCCGGACTCCGCTGAGTGGCGTTTGGCGCTTGCGATGAGCCTGTCATCGAGCCGCAGGGTGAGCTTGGTGTTCATGCGAGACCTCCTGACGTACAATTGTTACCACAATATACGTCAGGGATTGGTCGGCTACAAGCGGCGCAGGTAGTGTCGACCCGCGCCACTTGGCGGGCACTTAAGCCCAGTGCCCACTTGGGCCTCAGCACTTCTCGCATCTTGCGCATAGACGGTCTCTCCGCCGGCATCCTCTCCTCCTCCTCGACATTCGAGGAGGAAGGGTGCCGGCCACTCAGGGACTACCTAGCGTCGATGGGCTCCGGCGTCTTAATTCCGAGGGAACCCGGCCACCTGTTCCGAAGAGAGGCGAAAAAGTGGCCGCCTTCCGGTCGGAATGGGTGGCCGCTTTGCCTCGGAATGGGTGGCCGCCTTCGATTGGAATGGGTGGCCGGTTTGGCTCGGTATATGCAACGGTCCCCACGTCAGGCGACTTGGATCGTCCGGACGTCTACGAACTCGGACTCAAAGACCGGCTTCCCATCTTCGAGGAGCATCTCTATGACCTCGCGCAGGTTCTGCTGAAGTTCGTCGAAGCCACCGCCCTGATTATGGGCACCGGGCCACCCCGGAACGTAGCCGACGAACAGATTCGTCTCGGGGTCCCGCTCAACGACGAACTGGAACGATCTCACTGCTGTCCGCCTCCTTGTCCCATGAACGATGACCTGCGCGGAATGAGGCGCGGATTCGAGCGGCCGGAGCTGAGCGATCTCCTCTGCCTTTTCGGAGCGGAGTGCATGCCAGAGATCCCGAGCCTCTGGAGGTCAATCTACGTGGTGGCTCCACCGCTGCGGGCGAGTCCTCACTCGGAGGACGGGATAACGCCCAGCCGCTCAGCCGCGCCGTGTAGCAGGACCGGGCGACCGGTCTATTGGAGAAACGCCCCGAGGCGCTGCAACAGACGCCCGTGACGGTCGGGAGAGATTGCGCCGATCACCCCCAGCAGAGCCTCCGACGGCAGGACGGCAAGGAAACCAAGGCGGATGAGAGAAGGCGCCTTGAGTCCGCTGCCGGCAAAATCTGAATGCGACGGCTCGATAACGTCGTCGAAGCCGACGACCTCATGGAAGAGGCGTAAGCACGACATCGCCCTCAGTCACGACCTGAGATCGGCGACGGTGTACTCCGGCTCCTCGTCGCCATAGGCTCGTGCAAGGCTCTGAGCGCTGAGGGCCGCCCAACTCGCCCGTTCCCGTTCGCGATCATGTTCGGACGGAGCGGGCGCGAGCACAGTGACCGTCAAAGGAGCATTCGTCGGAAGCTCGAACGGTTCGTCGAGCACGATGTGCTCGCCGTCGTAGTGTGCTCTGAGAGTCAAGGTAATCATGAACGTAGGATACTCCTCGTCGTAGCGCCGAGCAAACGCGCAGTGATGGCGCCGGCAGTTGCCAGCGCATCGTAGGCGCGCGACCGGCGCAGGCAGGTATCGATGGCTTTCGGCGTCGTCACACCAGCTGCACGGTATGGCTCATGCGAACCCTCCCGCGTCTCCCCCGAAAGAATTCGGGGAGCCTCTGAGGGCTCCCTGGGGCAAAAATCGCGGACGGATTAGCTGAACTGTACTCAGGCGACCGCCGCGGGAATCAATGCCGGTATTCTACCCCCGTGTGACAGCAAGTCAAGTCACGTGGGTGTGTGAGCGCAAACCCCGCGCGTGGGTGTGTGAGCGCAAACCCCGGTTGCGCGAGCACGCCAAGCGGTGGCGGCCTCGAAGTCCTGATCGCGCACCGGCTAACAAGGCCAGAAACGCCCATCATGCCTCGGGATAGTCGCTGACGTGCCTGACGCCGATCTCGCCCGCAGGTTGCGAACCTCGCTGGACCAGGAGCCGCACCTCCTCCCCGAGCGCATGCTTCCGGATCGCGACCTGGATGTCGCGCACGGAGCGGACTTCTTGGCCGTCGACGGCAAGGAGTCTGTCTCCGCCGCGCACACCGGCCCGCGCCAATTCACTCTCGGGCTTCGGAGGCTGGAGAGCGAAGCCGGGCAGCTCCGATTCAGCGGCGAGCGCCTCACGCCAGGTCTCCACCAGAGTCTGCGTCCCGAAAGAGACACACCCGCAGACTCCCAGCCCGCACATGGGGCAGATGCAGGAGCACTGAAGCCCGTCCTGGGCCAACTCCCAGGCTACAGCGGCGGGCAGGAGACGGTAGAGCGTCGACGCCGCATCAACGTAGACCTCCACGTGCTCCGGTGCGATCTCCCGGAGAGCGGGCTCGTAGAGACGTAGCGCCATCTCGTACAGCATCGCGTAGCTGATCGCGCCGTGATTGAAGGCGACGCAGACGCCGCGCAACGCCGCCGAGACCCCGGCGGCGGGAATGAACGGCAGGCCGCCTTGTGTCGCGGCCCCCGCCTCGGCGCCACCGATGCCCTCAAGGTAGCTCGCCAGTCGTTCCCGCTGGGCATGCACCGTCGGCCGGAAGCGCTCGAGGGTAGCCAGGCCTTCGGGATACGCGCGAACCACTTCTCGCTCCCCCTCGAGCCTCGCCTCAAGATCGCTCTCGAAGGCGATGAGTTCCGTTACGGCAGTGCGTAGGGCCTGTAGTCTCACATCGACTGTCATCGCCGAACCTCCCTGTGGCTGGGCCGGGCTTAGAGTCTAACGTCGGGCGGAAAGGTGCGGTGCACCCACGCGCAGCTTTACTGCCGAGGATACCTCACGAGGGCGCACCATCCACTCAATGCGCTAGTTAGGTACGCTTGCGGATAGAATGGCATGAGTGGGGCGCAGTGTACGGCTGTTGGGAGGGATACTTGGAAGGTCATGTCTTGAGGAAGTTCCTGTATCTGGATTCCAAGCTTCTCGACGACTACCTCGCCGGGATGCAGGATGTTGTGGTGGACGAGGTAGTCACCGAGACGACCCAGTCCAGCGGCGGACTCGAAGCGGGTGCCGGAGCAGCTGGCGTGAAAGCCGGTGGCAAGAAAGAACGTTCACGGGCCACCGAAGTCCGACGAGAAGTCAAGGCGACCGACGCGATGAAGTTCCAGCGGCTGTATTCGACGCTCGAGGGTCAAGAAGGCTTCACGTACTGGGAGGCCATGAGCGATGACGACTGGAGCAGATTGAGCAGGAACCAGCTCATCGAGGCGGAGGTCGAGCTCACTCAGTCGACGATCGGATCAATCGCGGGCAAACTCGACGGCCTCATGGGTCTCATGCAAGTTATCGCTCCGGAAGAGGTCGACTCTGACACAGCGGAGGCGGTGGCTGGATTGGGCTTGCTGGGCCAGCTAGAGGCCAGCCGCGGAATCCCGTTGAAGATGGAGCTTGTCGCCTCCAAGAAGTTCAAGTTCATCGCGCATCTGAACCCGGATGCCCTACGCATTTCGCGCGACGAGCTATCTGGTGAGGCAACCCTGTTCGCGAAGATACGGCGGAAGCTCGCGCAATCTGAAACCATGGACCTCTTCGACTTGTTGGGCGGACTGGATGGTCTCGCACTCAATCGTGACCAGAAGCGCGCGCTGAAGAAGAAGGCTATTCCGGCGGAATTGCGGAACCCGGTCCGAGCTCCCGCTGCAATCGTCGTCCCAATCGCGATCTACCTCTAGGCACTAGCCATAGCCATAACTAACGGGTTTGGGGATGAGCACCGAGCGAAGCGAGTCTGCTCGATCCCCTGATTAGCACCTCTCCTCCACAAATATGCCCACATCGGGGAACCGGCGCCAGAGGTGGTTCGGCTCCTCGCCTCGGCAGAACGGTCGCGCGCTTGGATCAGTCCGGCCAAGCTGTGATTGACATCGCATCTACACAACGATATTGTTGTGTCATGATACCTGCGCGGGTAGACATCGGGGCACCTTGGAAGGTGCTGCCGTGCGGCTTGCATCAGGCGACCCTCAACGAGGTCGAGGCCACGTTTGGTGACGGCGCACACAGGAGAAGTCTTTGCGACGGGCTTCGAAGAGGATGCGAGGCCCTCCGCCTCGCAGGCTGTCGCGTCGTCTATTTGGACGGAAGCTACGTGACAGAGAAGCCGTCCCCCGGCGACTTTGACGCATGCTGGGATCCAGCGGGCGTCGATCTAGGCAGATTGGACCCCGTGTTAATGGACTTCAGTAACAAACGGAGGAACCAGAGGCTGAAGTATGGCGGCGAGTTCTTCCCGGCGACTGTTCTCGCGGATGGTACGCGCACCTTCCTCGAGTACTTCCAAGTCGAGAAGAACACGGGATTGGCCAAGGGCCTCATTGTCGTCCGGCTCTAGCAGCGCGAAGGGAGGCTAGCGGGATGATCACAAACGAACGTCAGTACAAGATCACCAAGGCCCAGCTTGACAAGCTGGAGCAGGCTTCTGCGGAACTCAACATCAAGGAATCCACGGATGCTCTTGCCGACCTCTCCGCTCGAGCTCTTGCCAGCGAAATCGAGGTACTTCGGTCCCAGCTGCTCGAGTACGAGGAACTCAAGGCAGGATTGGCCGCACCTGTGCTAGTCACCAGCCTGAGTGATCTGCCGTGCGCCATGATTAGGGCCAGGATCGCCGCCGGAATGACTCAACGCGAACTCGCCGAAGCCCTCGGCTGGAAGGAGCAGCAGATTCAGCGCTACGAAGCGACCGACTACTCAAGCGCGAGTCTGCGCAGACTTCTTGACGTCGCCGCAGTCCTTGGACTCGACGTAGCGGACAAGGCAGAAGAAGCGAGTGACTCGCGAGGCCTGCACCTGGAAGATTCACGAGAGATCGACTGGGAGAAGTTCCCCGTCAAGGAAATGTACCGCCGGCACTGGTTCGAAGGCTTCCAGGGATCGCTCGACGCCGCCATCCGCACGTCGGAGACCCTCGTGAGGGACTACGTGCAGAGCGTGGTCAGGAGGCCAGCGCTTGCACTGCATCGGAAGCATGTTCGATCGGGCGACAGCCTGGATGAGTACGCGCTGCTTGCCTGGGAGAGCCGAGTGCTGCACTTGGCCGCAAGTGCGGGCCTCGACACCAAGTACGTTCACGGTTCGATGACCAGCACCTGGCTCAGGGAATTCATACGGTTGAGTCGCTACGACGACGGACCTGTGCGTGCCCGGGAAGCGCTTGCCAAGTTGGGCATTGCCATGGTGGTCGAGCCCCACATGCCTGGGACGTACCTCGATGGAGCCGGCCTGCTGCAGGGAGACCACGCTGTCGTTGCGCTGACACTTCGCTACGACAGAGTCGACAACTTCTGGTTCGTGCTCCTACATGAGTTGGCGCACATCGATAGGCATCTGCGCAGAGGCAAGTTGACCGGCGCCTTCGATGATCTCGAAGCGGGCGGAGGCGATCGAGTTGAAGAGGAAGCAGACTCGATTGCGACTGAGGCGCTTCTGCCAGGCAGCTCTTGGGATCTCGCGCTCGCTAGGTATGTGCGCTCGAAGGAGTCCGTACTGTCTTTCGCGGATGAGCTGCGGGTCAGCCCAGCGATAGTCGCCGGACGAATCCGGCACGAGGCCAACAACTACATCATTCTGGCCGACTTGGTTGGAAGCGGCATGGTTCGCAGACTCTTCAGCGAAGTTGAGTTCAGCGCCTAGGGAGGCAGACATGACTAGCGTGCCACAGAGCTACGTACCCTGTCTGCGATGGAAGCAAGGCGAATACCAGGCTGTCGTGCGCTCGACGGATGAAGTCCTTGACTTCATCGTGCCGCTGATTGAGGTAGCTGATCTCGGATACGACTTCGAAAAGCGAGCGGCTCCAAGGTCAATCGATGAGCACCTCGCCCCAGTCGCCAAGAGAATCCACGACAAGCTTGGGCGTCGACGCTGCTTCTTGGACATGAAGCACATCGCTCCAAGGGAGCGCATGAAGGACGGCAGACATCCGGCGACTCATGTACTCGATGGGCTTCGTGATGCGGCGGTGCCGGCGATTCCTACGTTCGGCTTGCGCCAAGAGGCTGCCCTCTTCGATGCGCTCAGGGCCGCTGCGCGCAAGGACGGGCATGGTGTCTGCCTGCGGATAAGACTTGAGGAGGTCGCGGATGGGCAGTTTGTTCAACGTCTGAAGGAGTTGCGTTCCCGCCTGGGCAACTCCACGCCAGAATGCGACTTCATTCTCGATCTTGAGGCCCCCAACTTCATTCCTGTCGACGGATTCGTACGCCTCCTCGAGACGCTAGTTGCCCGCCTGCCCGACCTCGCCGAGTGGCGGACTCTCACCATGATGGGGACTTCGTTCCCGGCCACCGCAGCGGAGGTACCCCGAGACATCTCGGCAGTCAGTAGGCAGGAGTGGATTGTCTACAAGCGTCTCGTCGAGAGGCTCGGGGAAAGGGGACTACGCCCGCCAAGCTTCGGAGACTACGGGATCGCGCATCCCGCCCTGCTCTTGCAGGATCCTCGGATTGTCAAGCCGAATGCAACCGTTCGGTACACCATCGATGATGCGTGGCTGATCGCGAAGGGCAAGAACGTGCGAGACTATAAGTTCGATCAGTTCCGAGACTTGTGTCGTCTCGTAGTCGCCTCAGGACGCTTTGAAAACGCGGCCTACTCGCTGGGTGACAAGTACATCGAGGACTGCGCTTCAGGCTCCGGGTCCACTGGCAACCTCACGACATGGCGTTGGGTGGGAACGAATCATCACTTGGCGAGAGTCGTGCGGGACATCTCCAGTCTGAGCGGGACTTCATCTTCTCCCTGACGCGCTCACGCAACTCGCGAGAACTCACGCGGCTCACGAGCAGACCATAGAGCGCCGCCCTATTGCCGCGCAGTTGCCGCTCTTCAGTCCCGAGGTGGAGCAGGATTTCCCTGGCCTCTTCCCGCCACAGCAACTGCGCCACGCACAAGTCATTGACATCAGGGTTGCGACGGGCCTGCCTGATGGTCGCGAAGCGTATCCCCCCGCGAGGTCCCTGTTGAGTCGACACAAGGCCCCACCACTCTGGAACCAGCGCGACAGCCTCTTCCAGGTGCTTGCTGGTCGCGATCAGTGTTATTCGGTCAAAGACCGCACCGTAGCCATCAACCTGGGCGCTCAATCGGTCAAGTCGATCGAAGTCGCTCTTGATCTCGTAGCCTGCAAGATGACCATTCACAACGGCGATGTCCGCCCTGAACCGTCCGTGCTGCAGTCCTAGTTCATCAACCACGACGGCGGCAGGATCAGAATGGTGGCGCTGCAACCGCTTCCGGTGGTAGGCGGCCCTCATCTGGCTATCGTTGAGGCCTTGGTTCAACATGGTTCGCATGTCCCCACATTAGTTGATGAAGTATCCGAAAGCCAAATCGGAACCAAAGTACCAGGTTTACGGCACCTGGCGACGCCGCGTGCGGCCCGTTGACGATAGCAGCCGAAGGTATGGACGTGCGCGATGCTGAGCTGTACGGGCTGCCGACTATCAAGGATCGTGCTAACGCCCTTGCCGCTCCGCCGCGATGCCCAGCGGTGTCGGCCTGCAGTGGCTTGTTAGGCCGAGAACGTCCGGTCCGAACGCTCGATGAGACGTGTGACGGCATGAATCGTGGCCAAGTAGTAGTAGAACATCCAGCTCAGCCAAACGGCCTTGTCGTAGTCCGTCTTCTGCTTGTCGTTGTGATGACGGATGCCGAACCCGTTCGCCAGTTCGAAGATGTCGCCCTCGTCCCTCTTGGTGATGACCGCCTTCGCTTGGGGTCGTACGAACTCAAGAACATCGGCAAGGTCACGCACCGCATCACGTCTCTGTTCCAGGGTTGCTCCGCGGCGCCGGAATCTGTCCACGGCCGCCGCGACGCGCTGTTGGACATCTTGGCTGTCCCCCGGAGGCGCAGGCGCCCGCTCAAGATCAGCCAAACCCAGCGGTGCCTTTGCGATGATCTCACCGCGGGCGGTCAGCTCATAGCCGCAGTCGTACTCCCGCAGAATCCCGTTGATCGCGGCACGATACTCAACCTGCCCCGCGGAGCGGTCGAACGTCTCATAGTGCCAGCCGCAGTTGTTCCAATCGTGGTGATAGCCGTCCACGCCCTTGGACACCACGTCATAGAGAAGCTCCATCACGTCGAACAGATCATCTTCCGAGAAGTGGCCGACCCTCGACGGCAACGGCCACAAGTGCCGCTTCTTGAGGTGCTGGAAGAAGAACGCCTCTGTGTCTGCTCCTGCTGACCCGGGGACAAAACCCGCGTCGACGCAGTTAAAACCGACTACTTCCTGGAAGTAGCCCTCGTCCGAGAGCCTCTCAAAGACAGAGGTGAACAAGCGCTTGAGGCCATCGAGATCAAGGCGGCCCCCAGTCGGGTGCTTGCCCGTACGAACCGAGTAATACGGCTCATCCCTCACTCGTCGCCCCCTCAGGCTTCGGCCTAACGACCGGCGCTCACCCGCGGCCGCTCATCCCGTTCGCCCGCGGCCGTGGGGTGCAGCGCCTTGTTAGGCAGCATCGCCATTTCGTGGTTGGAGTAATCGGACGATCTCAGCAAGAAGAACATCGACTACCTGAGAGAAGTCGACCTGCACGCGGGTCGGAAGCACCTCGCTGTTTCGAATCTGCGTGTGGAGGTGCTGGTCCGCGATTGCCCGAGCGGCCGTCTCAAGCTGCTGCATGCTCGCCTTGAACGAGCGAGAACCGGGATAGTTGTTCGCCACTTCGATGAAGGAGCGCACGCCAAACAGCGGGGGAACGTGATCGATCACCACTCGCGTAAGCGCCGCTACAGCATGGTAGCACTGAGCGCGATAGCACTGATTCAACTCCTCGCAAAGTGCGACCAGCTTGCGCAGATCGAAGTTGGGTGCCTCGATCCCTCGTAGGTTGTCGGCGATGCGAGATTCGTCAACGTACACGAACACCGCCGGACTTGGCGCTGGGACGGGTGTGGGTTCTGGCCCCAGTCGCTCCACAGCTGGCCTCGCTTCAGGTCTGCCTTGCTGGCGTTGATCACGGATGAGGGTGGTTGATGGTGTGACGGTCACGCCCGAAGCATCGGGATTGGATACCGCCCACTCATGGCCCTCATGAAGCGCAATCATCCGGAGGATGTCAGGCCACGGACGCTTCAAGCGCAGCACGTCGGATGGGCCCACGCGCCAATTGGGAAAGTTGAACTGCCACGCCCAAAAAACATGCGCGATGACGTAGCGCTCGATCTCCTCGTCAGTCGCCGGCTGGCGGTCGTGCCACATCTGAAAGTGGGGCGAAAAGCAGTCAATTGTGTGGACCGGCTGGTCGGGTAGCGCGATTGGAACCTCGCTCTTCTCGTCCAGCGCATCGCCAATCGCAGCTTCAGAGAACACCCGAAACATCGTCTCGCGATCATCGTACTGCGGAAGTCCGAAGTCGGCCGGTCGAGTTCCCATGACCGTGCCGCTGAATCGAACGACGAGAAGGCCCTGGTCGCTCGTTGGAGTGGGCCGAGATTCAAAGAGGAAGTCGAAGGCGTCCCGATTCGTCGCTCGCTCAACCCCGTCGAACTGGTCGAGGGCGACGGCGATGTTGTGCCGCGCGCTCGCAACTACGGTTGGGAGAGTCTTCACGTGCTCCTCCGGTGTTGATTGTGCTGCCTAGCGCCATTGCCGCTCAGCCGCGCCGCGCGGCGGCGCCGGTCTGGAGCGGCTTGATAGCCAGCTGCCGCATCGTTACTCAAGCTTGGCATCAAGATACTGCAGGACGGTTCGCGCCGCGTTGACAAAGAGCACCGCCTCGTGGCTGTCGAGAAGCTCGTCGTTAGGATGCGCGATACTGCCACGATTGCGAGCAGGATTGAGGGCATCCATAACCGCGCCGAGCGACCGGAGAACCTGAACTACCGCATCTTGATGGGGTCCAAACGTCTGCAGACGCGGATGCTTCTCCTTGAGTAGCTTGAAGAGGCCGAGGATGCTTGCATCCGACGGATGCGGTATTCCTGCCTCGTCACAGGCTGCCTTGAGGTAGCCGTGGAGGGCGGTGTGGACCCTGTCTACGGCGCTCGTCGGACCGCTGCTCTCCATGAGAGTGTGCGCGTCGGCGATCGCGCGTCTGACGACATCACTGCTGATACGGAGCTTCGGAGTGCCGACGTCCGCGTCGCCAAGACACTTCGCTATCAGCTCCTCCACGTGCCGGCGCGATTCGGGAGTTCGCAGCGCTTCTGACCCCTCAGCGTACTTCTCGAGGACCCCCGACAGAATCGCCGCCTGCGTTCTGGGGTCAGCATCCTCAAGCACCTTGATGAAGCGCTCCCGAGTGGTCCCGTCATAGACGAACGGGTCGATGTCAAGATCGCAGTACTCACCATAGAACTCGGCGTGGGTCCGGTACGAGAAGTCGCCGAGATACCCACCGGTCACGCCGATGTACCGGTTAACCACGTAGTAGTTGTCCTTCTTGCTAAGCCCGGGCACGCCACCCCCCGAGGGTCTGGCTAACGTCGACGGCATCACCTGCAGCCGCGCAGCGGCAGCCTGGTGCATCCCGTTGTTATGCCGCCCGGTTGATCACGCGACCGACCTCGCCGCGCGACGCCCCCAAAGCCAACAGGGACTTGACCAGGAGATCGAGCGAAACAGACGCGTCGGCTGCCTCCAGCTTCGCGACCCGGGACTGGCTCGAGCCAATCCGACGGGCTACTTGAGACTGAGTCCAAGAGTTACACGTGCGGAGCTCGGGCAGGTAGTCGGCCAAGGCAGGCTTGAGTTCTACGACAGTATATCTCTTCAAGATCTCCAAGCGAGTGAGTCGATCGCGTTCTGTATGGCGGGATGAATGCTTCGCCTGCTGAACTGCGGCTTCTGTGTGCTGATCTCGCTCTTGGCTATTGCCATCGCGAAGTCAATAGCCAGGTCCTCCGGTATCTTGCCATCGTTGATGAGACCATACAGATCCCGCTGCACTCCCCACTGGTCGATCGTGTACGCCAGCAACCAAAGCTCTTCCAGACACGTCAACCGTGCGCTGTGCTTTTGCAGGTTGTGGAACAGGGAAAGTAGAAAATCCCCGAACCAGTTCATTGAGGAGAATGGCCACCTAGAGGTTCCATAGCACTCATGCAGGTGCTTCTGCAGAGCTTCGACGAAATCGCTCTCCGAAGGACCCAGAGCCGCAACGAACTGCTGAAGGTTGTCGTCCTTCTGTAGATACGTAATAGTCGGCTCAATCACATCATAGTAGATGTGATCGTCCGTCTTCCCTTCGATAGCCATCCGCAGGAACTCCTGCCACCCAAACTGCTCATCACTCGCCAGTCTCTCCCGGATAGTCCACTGATCAGAAGGCGTTAGCGGGCGCAACTGTAGGTCTTTGCACAGCAGATATTCCTCCTCAAACTCGCTCAAATCCCCATAGCGGTCTTCTGGATCCTGCGCGCAGGCCTTCCGACAGACCGCGCCGAATTTGCAGGGGTGAACTACATCGGGCTCCTTACCCGTCAGGATGTAGTTCAGCATCTTCCCAACCGAGTAGACGTCGCTTCTTACTGATGAGCTATTGAGTCTCTGCCTCTGCTCGGGCGCCACAAAATAGAGTTGCCCGAGCGAGGAAACGCTCGAACGTGTTCCGGACTCGATGTCGGCAAGGCTCTTGCCCAGCCCGAAATCCGCTATGGCAAGCTGCAGGCTGTCTCCGGCACCAAAAACCAGAACGTTGCTCGGGGCGAGGTCACGATGGAGGATTTGTTTGGCGTGGGCTGCTTTCATACCAGCCAAGACCTGCTCAAAGAGCGCCAACCGATCGGAGAACTCCAGCTGGTTGTTTCGTGCTCGCAGCAAGTCAGCCAAGTTCATCCTCGCGCATGGCATCGCATAGCGAAACACTGGCCCGTCCACTTCCTGATCGATCAACTCCACGATGTGAGGCGTGCCAGCCAGGGCCCTCAGCAACTCCACTTCACGCCTGAACCGCTCGATGTAGTCCCCGTTCCCCGCGTGGCTGTCCTTGAGCTGTTTGACCGCCAGTGCTCCACCAGAGCTCCTGGTGCGGTACTCTCGTACAATCGAGAAGGCCCCCTCGCCGATGACACGGACGTGCTCGAGCCCATCGAACATGCTCACGAATGCTCACGCCTCCGAATCTGGTCGACATAACGCCTATGCGGATAGCCCGCGAGCGAAGCGAGGCGGGTTGATCCGCTTGTTAGGTCTGCCCACCACGTGATTACGGCCTGAAGAGCAGCTCGCCGACTGCTCGATCGCCACTCTGCAACTCGGCAATGCGCTCTTCCGCAATCTGGGCGAAGCCATTTAGATTGTCCTCAAGCACCCAGGCACGCTCCGCAAGCAGACTCACATCCGCGAGTTCCAGCGCGTCATGAGATCCTCGTCGATACGGGCGGCGAACAGGCCGTAGAGGTTGTGGGTCAGGTAGTTGCGCTGGCGCTTGAGCCCGCGCAGGATTCCGAGACCGCTGTCCGAGAGAAGGCCATTGTCGCCGAGCTTCTTGACGAGGCCGCCGAAAGTTGCGGCTGCGCCAACCTGCACGCCGTTCAGGGTCAAGAAGACGCGCAGATCGGACTCCAACCGTGCGGCTGCGAGAGTCATGCGGCCCAGAGCAGCACAGCATTCCGTATCTTTGCTCAGCATTTCGAAGGTTCCCACAACCACCTCCCTCCAAGGCTATATCTAACGTCGAGCACCTGAGCTGTGCCGCACCAGTGGCAACTGCTCGATGTGCTTGTTGGACGGCTCCGTCCGCCAGACCCAGCACAACCCCGTGCGCGACAACTCTACACCCCTCGAATGGAGCAAAACTGCCTGCTTCAAGCAGCATCTCCGACCCTGGCTCATACACAAGGCGAGTCAGCACAGCCGTGGCCGTCTCACTAGGAGCGAGCGCCAACGCACCCTGGGTCAGGCAGATGCCAAAGTACTCCAAGAAGGCGTCGTGACCGGCGCGCAGACCGGCGGCCGCGACCTTCCGGTATTCGGAACCGAGGTTGACCGGGTTTGGCCGTCCACCATCAGCAGTCGACTCAAATCGGACTTCCACTCGCGACGCCTTCCCGGGCATAAGACCTCACACAGGTCCGTCTAACGTGATTGCGCTTAACTTACGAGCCAAGCGCTTCCAGTACGGAACACGTGCGGGCGAGTCAAGTTGAAACGCTTGTTGGGCGCCTCAGCCACTAGGACAGCTCGCTGGCATGGACTCCGCCTCTTCGACCGCCAGTGTACACCTGCAGCAGGCGGCCCTTTGAGGTGACCGCCTGCCACGGATGATTGCCTTTGCCGGAGCCGGACCGGGCACACCGAACAACGACTTCGCCTGACCCCAGAAGACCGCGCAGCGACCGCTCTTCCTCTGCGGACAGGTCCCCAAGGTGCGCCTCCGCCGGAGCAACTTGAGCCGATAGGTCGCGGACGGCGTCCTGAGTGACCTGGAGTGCGTCCGTGAGTTCAGAGTGTCGATCCGAGTCCGTTCGATTCGTCCAGTGGTAGATGAGACTGGTCAGCACCAATGCCACGACCCCGACCACGAAGCCGGCAGTGGTGAACACGAAGCCTAGGAGTACCCAGCCGTCGACCTTTGGCCACGTGCCGAGCGTGCTAACGAGTCCTGCCACTGCCGGTTCCCCCTGTCCGAAGTCGCACCCGCGATAGGCCCCTGCTCGCGCACGACGGCCGGGCTGTGCATTTGTGTGCGCCCCGAGTGCGCCTAACAAGCATTACCCAGTTTGCATATCTCAAAGGCCACGGCCCCGGGGCGTCTGCATAGCACCGAGCACGTCCACGGCGAAATCGGCCAACGAGCGCCGCGGCGGCAGGAGAACCCGTTCCGTACCGCGTGTCATCTTGGGATTCGACAGACTGCATGTGCAGCCTACCAGCCGTCAAGCGGACTGCTGACACCCCGTCCACCCCTGTGGAGCACATGGGTGTCGTCAAACAGCGTGGACTTGCCCGAGCGTTTGCTCCGGCTACCACCGCCATGCGGGGCAAAGCCTCAAGCTTCGCGTCGCGGAAGAATCGGTAGTTCTTGATTTCAAGGCGTTCAATCTGCACGACCTACTCCTCGGCCCTGTCGAACAACGCGCCCTGCTCCATCACAGCCGCACCCCCGTCCCGTGCCAACCGCGCGATCTCCGGCCAGCTCTGCACGAGCCCATTGTATGACAAGGCCTCCGCAGCCCGCTTCTTGCGCTCGCAGAGGGTGTAGAGCCGATAGCAGAGTTCGCGGGCAATTTCGGCCTTCGTGCCGAGCTTGCCAACCAGCGCGGCCGCGGGGCTCTCTCCCCCAGATTCGAGCGCCCGGATGAGATGGTGCACCATCTCCCACGCCGTCAGGCGAGGGTCGGTGGTCGGGTCCCAGTCGGCGGGCAGCTCATCGGGGCGGAGCAGCCGCACTTTGCCGCGGCTCGATGCCAGGATGCCCGCGTCAACCATCCCGGCCACACTGGTGTTCTTGGCCTTGGAGAGCGTCTCGGCCACCCCATACTCGCCCTCTGCGAAGCCGGACTGTTCGAACCAGGCGAGCGCCCACCGGCTGTCGGCGTCGAAGTCGCCCTCCTGCTCGGCCAGCGCCTCATCGAGGGTCTGGTTGATCAGCGCCAGCGCCTCGCGCACGGTGAGGGCCTTGCCCTCGGCGTCGAGCACCTTTGCGTAGCGGGTGTAGACCGCCATGCCCGGGCCGATGGCCGCCTGCTGTAGGTCCACCGGGGCAATATTGCCCCGCTGCAGGTGCGCGAGGGCTACGGGAAGCTCCGCCTTGAGTGCAGCCGTAAACTCGCGACGTGTGGCGGTCGGTGCATTGGCCGGGCGCGGGCGACAGACGAGGACGATGCTGGAGGCAAGGGCGTTGGAGTCCATGCCGCGGATGCGGTTGGCCAACTCCGTTCGCATCGGCCAGGTCCCGGTGGTGGCGAAACCAGCCTCGATGACTGCGGCCAAGAAGGTGTCCCACCCTGTATTCGTCGTACCTTCATCGCCATCGCTCTCGGACTGCTTGAAGGCGTAGTAGATGGTGACCGGGAAGGCCGGGTGCGCCCGCTCGGCGAGCCGCTGCATCGCCTGCGTCATTCCTTCCAGAAAGAAGGTCTCGGCCCTTTCCTTGCCGCCGTGACGGCCCGGCGTAGCCACGAGTTCGTCGCCTTTGGGCACAGCAAGTGTCGCGAAGAGGTCAGGAAAGACCGGCTTCAGCGACCGGCGCAACCAGACGTAGAAGAAGTCCGATAGGTCGGCGTAGCCAACATTGTCGTAGTACGGCGGGTCGGTGGAAACGAGCTTATCCTGGCTGATGGCCTGACCCTGGGCGTCGGCCTGTTTCACCATTCCCGGCCTAGATGCTGGCAGCTGATCTATCGCCTTGGCCATGTTCGAGAGACTCACTAGGTAGGCGCCCGCTGCCTCGCCGAGCACATTGTTCTCCGCGAAATCCCACAGCATCGGAACGGCCTGACGTGTGAACAAATGCCGCACTTGTGTCTTGGAGATCTCCCATCCGCAGAGTGCGTTGCACATGTCCGCCAACCGGCTGAGGGCGATGGACAGGTACATGCTCACTGCATCAGCGTACGCCGACGCGGCGGCGCCAACGTCGGGCAAAGACTTGCCACCATCGCGCGTAGCCGCGGCTTGCGCATCGTGCCTCACTCGCTCGCGCGCTTCCTGCGCCAGGTCGGAGAACGTTGTGAGTGCCACGAGCTGGCGGGGGGTGAAGAGATCGCTCCACCTCGTCATGCCATAGTTGCCGACGCGGAAGCCGAGCGCCTGCTGAAAGAACTCAACATCCGGCTTCCACTCGGGCTTCGCCTTGCGCGCAGCCGCCTCATGCTCGGAAGTCGGCGCGAGATAGACCCGTCCGCGTTCGCCCTCGGCGACGATGGCCATCAGCCGCGCGCCCATACGCCCGGCCTTGCCCTCGGCCTTGATGTAATCACCCGCAATCGGCGTACCTGACATCACGCATCGGAAGTTCGCTCCCCGTGCCAACTTCGTGCCCATCTTCGCCGTCTCGGCATCCCTCGGCTTCCCCCTCTTCACCGTGAAGCGGTAGCCGCCATCCTCGATCACCGGCTCGACGTAGGCCTCCTTGCCCGCCTTGGTGGAGAGCATGAACGTGGAGATCAGCGGCACATCCACCTGCGCGAAGGCCGGGTTGGGGCTCTTCACCGTGCGCGCCCAGAGCCAGGCGATGACGGTCAGCCTGCGCCCCACGAGGGGCTTGAGGTCCGGCCGCTCCTTGGCCATCTCCGTCGTGATCTCGATCTTGGGGTAGAGGTGGCCGATGCGCTTCTCGGCCTCGTCGCGCATCCACCGCCCGTAGTAGCGCACGTCCTCGGCCAGCCCCTGCGCGCCCCGCCAGGGCTTGGCGATCAGCGATTGCTCCCGCCGTGCTTCGGGGTTCACCGGCGGGCGCCCCGCGAACTTGGGCGGGATCTCGATCATCGCCTTGTTGATCAGGACCGCCACCGGATTCAGATCGCTGGCGTAGGCCTCGAGTCCCAGCCGCTGTGCCTCCAGGGGCAGCGCTCCGCCACCGGCAAAGGGATCGTGAAAGGCGGGCAGCTTGTAGCGGTCGAAGAGCTCCTTGGCCCGGGGGTGGTCGGCGTTCTCAGCGCAGGTGTAGCGCCAGCTCTGCCATATCTCGTCGCGCGCCTGCTGCAACACGGTCTCGTTGGTGGTGTTCTCCCAGAGGACGAGGTCCTCGATGATGTGGAAGAGGCGCTGCCGCTCCTTCTCCTGGGCCTTCTCGGTGGGGAAGAGGTCGGGATGCGCCGAGGGATCGTCGACCATCTGCGCGAAGATGACCGCCCGCGCCGCCGCCAAGGGTCGCCGCGCCCACCAGAGGTGTAGGGTGCTCGGGTGGCCGTGGCGGATGGACTTCTCCCGGGCGGAGGCCTTGTTGATGGCCACCAGCGGGAGGGCGACTTCGATGAGTTTCTTCTTCACAGTGCAACCTTCATCGGTCGATTCCGCGGCTCAGTGCCGCGTTGGTTCCTGATTCGGGTGTGTATTAGGTCGGGATTGGGTCTTCATTGGGTCCGATTGGGCTTTGGTTCACCGGATACCACCGGGCGGCCCTAGTGAGCCCCCTCACCTCAATGTGGCCCGCTTGTCGCAACTCCCGCAGCAGTGTCCGGACTTGATCTCGACTGAGATCAGGAAGTACCTGCTGCAACTCTTGAAGCCGAGTTCCCGCCGCGGCAGAATCCTGAATGTGGCGCAGTAGCAAAGCCTTGTTGGTCTCGCGGTCTAGCCCGCGTCTTCGTGTGTATCGCCCCCCTCTGCCAAGGAAGCGGTAGAATCTTCGGGACAATAGATACCTGGTGCCCCTGCCTCTTCCTTCGCGCTCAATCACGCCCTGCTCCAGCAGGTTCGGCAGACGGAGCGCAAAATGCGCGGGTATCGGTTGTTCACGGTGTATTAGGTCAATCGTGAGGAGATCCTCGGTGCTGAATGAGGCCGTTCTCTCGCGTCCAATCTCCTCTAGGAACCTAAGGAACTCGGGGTCCTGGACCACACCATGCAGAGTGACCCAAACGGAATGGTCCCCGCTCCTCGCAAGGTCGGGGAGGGGCTTGCTGTGCTCGACGCACTCGCGGAACATCAGGTCAAATCCCTGGCCGGCCCGCTCAACCAGCCCACACCTGCCCAAAGCCTCAGCGATCCGGCGATTGCGGGGCCTTTGTTCCCACAGCAGGTTGGTCTGGTCAATCCCCTCAGGAAACCCCCCAGGGCTTACAACCTCCAGCCGTCGCGGATACTGCCGCAAGAAGACAGAGCCCGCGTTCCGATAGTCACGGTGGCTGATAGCGTTGAGCACAGCCTCACGCACGGTCCGCTCATGAAAGGTGGCTACTTCCACAATGAACAAGCCATCCTGATAGTGCTGTCGATCATTGCGCAGATTGACCAACTCCCAGAGCCGATCGTAGTAACGCAGGAAACCCTCACGGAACTCCTCGCGTTGGTTGGCCGGGCCCGGCACTTCGGATGACCGGTACTCGAAGACGACCTCGGATTGGGCGAGGAAGTGACCAACAGCTGCGGGCGCACCCAGTAGGACCAGCGCCGCATATGTGACGCCGTCCTCGACAACAAGCTCGCTATCGCGCAGGAGCTGGTCCACCGTGCATTCCAAGATGGCCGCGCGTTGGGTCCTCGTATGCCAGCGCTCGCGGAACACCTCGATCGCTCGCGGATCAAGACTGTCGAGCCCAGCTCCGACACACACCTCTGCCGAAAAGTCCAAAGTCGCCTCAACGAGAATCCGACGCAGCATGTCATTCGTCATCGGCACCAGGTCCTCGCCGGCACGCATCCAGTTGACCCCATTGACACTGACGGGTACCCCGGGCGGACGCGGAGGCGACGTGAACACAAGAACTCGGCCACCGGGGTGAACGAATTCGACGACGTCAATGCGCAAATGAAGTCGATCGAGCAGACCTGCCTTGGTGCGTTGGAGGTTGGAAAAGGCGGCGGTTCCCACCACTTGTCGAGGGCGCTGATCAGTCACGCCCAAGACAATCGAGCCGCCACCTTCATTGGCTAGCGCCGCGCAGTACTTTACGAGCTTCTCAAACTCGAAGCTGCGTTTGGCTTCTTTGAACTCCAGATGCTCGTCCTCGTCTTGCCCGAGCCACCGGTCTATCTGCTGCAGGTCCACGGTGGTCACTGCGGCGCCTTCGCCCGCGCCGCCGCCAAGGGTCGCCGCGCCCACCAGAGGTGCAGGGTGCTCGGGTGGCCGTGGCGGATGGACTTCTCCCGGGCGGAGGCTTTGTTGATGGCCACCAGCGGGAGGGCGACTTCAGTGAGTTTCTTCTTCACGGTCACGCCTCTTTGCGTTGTTCTTGGCGATGAACGCGCCAATTGCGCAGCATAGGATTCATCGGAATAGCGGCGCATTCAGGCATGGCTATGCTTCCTCTTTGCTTTCATTTGCGGTCACTGCCCCATCCTCGCGACGCGCTATCGCGACAGGCAACCATTGCGCCCACCGACGCTGGCCCTCGACGTAGACACGCCCCTCGTCACGAAGCTCGCTCAGAAGACCGAAGACCTGGTTCCGGCCAAGGCCCGGAAGCACCTGCAGCAACTCTGCCATCCGGGTACCTGCGGGGACCGACTCCTCAATATGGCGAAGCAGGAGCTTCTTGTTCGTCTCGCGGTCCAGACCCCGTTTGCGCGTGTATGTGCCGCTCTGCCCCAGAAACTGGTAGAAGCGCCGTGAAAGCAAATGACGAGTGCCACGACCGCGGCCCACGCGCTCGATAACGCCTTGCTCCCGGAGGATCGGAAGACGCGGGTCAAGGTACGCCGGGATCACCTGCTCACGATGAATCAAATCGAGAAGGAGCAGGTCATGGATGTCGAAGGAAACCTGCGTCTCCTGCCCAACACGCTCGAGGAACCGAAGAAAGCGCTCGTCGCGAATCTCTCCATGCAGCGTCAGGGAGACCTGCCAGGCATCGGTGTGAACGAAGTCGGGAAGTCCCTTCCCCTCGCGGATGGACGTTTCGAAGATGCGATTCGCACCCTGGCCCGCCCGCTCCACCAGGCCGCAGCGGGCGAGCACATCGGCAATCCGACGGTTCCGCGGGAGCTGGCGATCGAGGATGTTGTCGAGAGTAATGCCTTCCGGAAAGCCACCGGGACTCACGATCTCGATTCGGCGGGCGAACTGACGAACGAAAACCGAGCCTCCGTGCCGATAGTCGCGATGCGCCACCGCGTTCAGGATAGTTTCCCGAACGGCCACCTCACTGAAGGTCGGGACATCGAGCATGAAGAACCCGTCCTGATAGTGCTGCCGGTCGTTGCGGAGATTCACCAACTCCCAGAGGCGGTCGTAGTAGAGCAGGAAGCCCTCCCGAAAATCCTCACGCTGGTTCGCTGGACCCGGCGACTCTGAGTTCCTGTACTCGAAGACGACCTCGGCTTGAGCGAGGAACCGGCCGAGCGCCGCGTGGGTTCCCAGCAGCACAAGCGCCGCATAAGTGACCCCGGCATCTGTCACCAATTCAGTGTCACGAAGTAACTGCTCGGCCGACGAGTTGAGTATCGCTTCTCGGTTAGCCTTGACATACCAGCGGTGCCGAAGCGCGTTGATTGCCTCAGGATTGAAATCAGCGAGCGTTGCCCCTGGGCAGATCTCGGCAGAGAAGTCAGGGCCGGCCTCGTCGAAGATGCGGCGCAGGTGGTCGGGAGTCATGGGAACTAGATCCTCACCTGCGCGCATCCAGTACGCTCCCTCCACCGGGATCGGCATACCGACGGGGCGGGATGGCGCTGTGAAGACGAGAACTCGACCGTCACCGTGATGCACCTCGTCGGCTGCAATCCGCAGACGGAGTCTTTCGACCAAACCCGCCTTCGTGCGCTCAAGATTCTGGAAGGTCGAGGTGCCAACCACTTGTCGCGGGCGCTTGTCGGTCACCCCGAGCAAGATGTACCCACCGCCCTCGTTGGCGAGCGCCGCACAGTACTTCACGAGCTTCTCGAAGTGAAAGTTGCTCCTGGCCTCTTTGAACTCAAGGTACTCGTCTTCCTTGCCGTCGAGCCACTCATCGATCTGTTGCTCGGAGAACGTCACTGCGGCGCCTCCGCCCGCGCCAGCAACTCGACCAGGTCGTAGTTCACGCTGGTCACCCCGAAGTCCGGCTCCCGATGGAACGGGCGACGAATGTGGTAGGCACGGTGGGTGCCGTCCTCGCGGAACTCGACGATGGCCAGGATGAAGTCGTCGGGCTTGTTCAGTGCTGGGGCCGCGGGTCGGCCGGTCATCGCCGCGATGAGCCTCATCGGCACGACCAGTGACCTCCGGTGCTCGGGTGGCCGTGGCGGATGGACTCCTCCTGGGCGGAGGGCTTGTTGATGGCCACCAGCGGGAGGGCGACTTCGATGAGCTTCTTCTTCACAGTGCAACCTTAATCGGTCGATTCCGGGGCTCAGTCGGTCGATTGTCGGTCGATTTCAACCTTGCGGCCTTCCCGATCACTCCCTGGGTGCTTCAGTTGTTTGAGACACCTCCCGGGGAAGATATCGCACCGCGCGCCCCTTGCCCTCCGGTACCAGTAGCCCGAGATTCGTCAAGGACTTCAGATCGCGGCCGGCAGTGTCCTTTGCCACCCGGAACTCCTCGACGCACCACCGACGCGTCACGAAACCAGTCTCAAGAGTATGCAGAACGATGCTCTTCTGCCGATCGGTCAGCTGCGCCTCAATCGCAGGCGTCACCAGAAGACGCCCATCCGGAACACGTATCCGCTCAATGTTGTCGGCAGGCCCGGGAAACATAACCTCGAAATAGCCCATATCCGTGCTGAGGACCGGAGGATCGAGACCATGGTCCAGCATCTGGTCCCGCATTCGGCGAAAGCCGCTACCGCGTTCCTCGATCCGGTGAAAATACGACAGACTTTGGGCAAGAACCGGGTTGCGCGAGCACGGGCGGTATCTCCCGCTCCGCAGCCGGGCCAGCGTGATCGGCCCTGGAGGAAGACCGGGACTCAGAATCGCCACCCGATCGGCGAAAATCTCCAGCATGATCTTGCGACCGGCGTCCTCATACTGCCGGTGTGCCACCGCGTTCACCAGCGCCTCACGCAGGCCATCCACCGGATACTCGTCGAGCCGCACACGATCGAGCCTGACGATGCGCATGGGATGGCGCGTATTTCGATCGATGAACTGGAGCGCCCTTTCGATCGCCAGGGGCATGGGCGCGCGGATGTCTTCGTGATCCCGCGGGTCGCCGTCGGGCTCCGTGCTGCGATAGGCATCGGCGAGGATGCGGCACTGCGGGAACACCATCGAGGGATCCTTTGCGAGGATGACAATCCCCGCAGCAGTCGCGTAGTAGTCACCGGAGATCGGTTCGCGCCACACAAGGCCGCGCGCGGAGACACCGGCCAGGAGTTCCTCTTCGGATAGACCGCGCTCGTCTCGGCCGTCGGCGACGGCGATAAGACGACGCGCTACGTCATGATCCAGGTCTTGCCACCGTAGCCGGTCGAGTCGCTGGGACTCGAAGGCCGACGTGGCCTCGATCGTCTGCTCGGCGATGACGTTCTCGTCGCTCGTCGGCGCGATGCTGAAGCGATCCCCAAGGAGGTGGACCAACGCCGCCCGGACTTCCTTCTGCAACTCGACGACGTTGCCGAAGCGCTTGTACGTAGGGCCATCGGTCTCAAGTTCAGCCAGAAGGTCGAGGGTCCCCTCTTCCCGCTCCAGACCGCGATCGCCCTTGATGAAGGCAAGGACGGGCAGGCTTCGCTCCTTCGCTCGGCGGTATTCGGCGCGGGTGATAGACACATCACCCACCAGGGTGCCGTACTCAACTCCCACGATGAGCACGTAGACATCACACGCGTCCAGAGCCTTGAGGCAACCCTCTAGGGCAGCCGTAGGCGACGCCGGCTCGAATTCGTAGAGCACCGGGACGCAGTGCGCCGAGAGGAACGCGTCGGTGTTGACGAGGTTCTGTACGATGGCGCGCTCGTCCTCGAGCTCCTTCTGCACCGAGCTCACAAAGATACGCAGCTTCGCAGTCATGGGGGCGTGCCCGGCACGCGGCGGGCGACTTCGATGAGCTTCTTCTTGGCCGCACCGGAGGGCGTTGTCACGCCGGGCGCCTCGGTATTCTGGCCGTGAATAGGTTCCGCTCCTGGTCGGATTCCAGTTCCAGTTCTGGGACGGCCGCCAACGCCCGCCGGATGCCCGTGCCGATGCCCCGATACGGCAGTTCGTCCCCCTTGGTGGCGTACGAAGCGAGCATAGGGTTGCGCATAACCGACACACCACTGCGGATGTTTTCGACGGTCAGATTGTTCGGCAGAGAACCGGGGCTGATCAACTCGATGCGATTGTCGAACAGCAGGACACGCCACGGCGCTGAGATGAAGTAGTCACGGTGGAGCAGCATGTTGACGACCAGTTCCTCGAGAGCCGCAACAGGAACTTCCAGATCTCCTTGCGTGTTGATTCCCTTCTCGCCCTGCAGCCGCCTCAGGTTGCGCGTGAGGAAGGACATGGTCCCCCTGTGGAGGTCACGCAGGCACCCGTCGATGTCCTGGCTGTCTCGGTACTTGTCGCCGGCGGGATCATCGCCGACGAACGAGACCGCTTTGACCACAAAGGCAGGACGGTGGCGCTGTGGCTGGCGACCGAAGATCAAGAGGCCGGCAAGATTCAAGGTCTCCTCTCGCGCCAGCCCGAGATTGTTCAACAATCGGCTGAGCGAAAGACCGGCCTTCGCGAGCGCATCGTCGAGCGGTTCGCCAAACTGCTTCGCGAAGAAGGTATTGAAGTGCTCTGAGTCGATGTCTTCGATCGAGGTTCCCCCGACCGGAACCTCATCCGCGTACACGAGGTCGGCGCTCTGAAGCATCCGCTGGATCTCTTCGCGCGAAGTGACCCTGCGCTTGTCCGCTCCTGACTTCACCCAGAACACCCCGGTGTTGTCGGCGTATGGCTTGGAGATACCCTCGTGAACGTCTACAACCATGACCAACGCATCTCCGACAGAGATGTTCTCAGTAATGGGATTGATCGAGGGTCGCACGAGATTGGTTGCCGTGTTGGAGATCAGCTGGTTTATCCGGCGGACGTCATCAGCCGAGAGTCCCACGACCACCCCGTGATCGCTGACCCCAATGAGCATTCTCCCGCCTCTGCTGTTGGAGAAGGCCACCAGATCGCCCGCCACCGATTCGGGGTTCGTGACGGTCTGCTTGAACTGAGTGCGACTGTCCTCGCCGCGGCCGATCAGCTCGATGAGTTCTATTGCTTCCATGACTGATAGATCTCCTTGCGCCGGGCGAATGCCTCATGGCCACCTTCCATGATGGCACGATGGCCTTCAAAGGCACATGCGCCTACCTGTTCTGCCGGGCTCATGGCCATCTGACGATTGCGCGGTTTCATCTGACGATTCCATGACGATTAGATTCGCCTTCCGCTGCGAATGAGCCATAGGATGCCGCTTTCTCAGCGGGATACGGGCCGCTATGGCTCATTTCTATGACTCTTCTATGGCTCACCGGCGCCTTCCGAGCCATTCATGGCTCAGGAGTGCCTTTGAAAGAGAAGGGAAGGGCCGCATTCTTTCCTCGGAATCCGAATTCAAATAGTAGTTCCTTGCCCACTGCACAAGATCGTCATCCGGGTCGCCGCCTAACACACTCACAATGGCTCGGGCCTGCTGCCGCCTCCGACCTGTCAACCGGGGGCAATCAAGCCCAATGTAGCCAATCATGTAAGTGGCCTTTTCACGATCCGACAAGTGCAACCCTGACGCAGGCTCCACTGATCCGTCGAACAGATAACCAATGAGTCTTTCCGTGGTCGGATCATGTGGGGGGCAGAACTTCGTCGGGTCGTAGAAGAAGCCGGGGTTCTTGTGGCGACTGTCCTTGAAATGGCCACAATGTTCGGCGGTGCCCCCGTTGCAGGATGCCGCAAGATTGGAGTACTCATACATGCGGGCCGGCTCTCCAGAACGTGGCGCCATGTGCTCAACGTGGCTCGTTCCCGGAGCAACCTCCGACTCGCAATAGCAGCAGAGATACATCTGTTCCTCTCGAAGGCTTTCAGCCACCAGGCGATGACAGTCCGACCCCATGAACGAGCTCCAACCTTGGCTGACAGGCTGCCGTGCGAGACAACGAGGGGGGCTGGCGGTGCGCACGATCGTTCTCACCTGCGGCGAAGTACCTTGAGTTGGCTGATTCTGATGTCTGCCATCAAGAGATCGGGATCGCCACTGCCCATGGCGTCCTCAAGGTCACGACGCAGATGCTTGGCCCTGTTCGTCTCGTGCTCGTTGCTCTCGACCAGTTGCATATACTCGTGCAGTTTGGCGACTGACTCGACGCCCGGTGGTCGGCTGTGCACACCAAACACCTCCTGAAGCAGTCGAGAGCTCTCGCTGCCGAACGTGCCTACGTCATCAGACAAGGTCCGTACCACGCCGTCCTCGGCCAGAAGACGCACATGTTCCTTCCGGACTGTAGTCAGTACCTGCGGGCTGTGTGTCGTGACGATGAGCTGGACTCTGGGGAACGCTGAGCGGAGAGACTGAACGACCGTCTGCTGCCACTCAGGATGCAGATGCATATCGACTTCGTCGATCATGACAATGCCCGGCGTAAGGCGCGCGGATTCCGAGCCAAGGTGCGCATTCAGCCTCACGGCCCGGTGGGCAATGTCGGCAACCAAGGCGATCATGTTGCGTATGCCGTCGCTCAGCCATTCGACCGGTAGCTGACCGTCGGTGTCGTGTTCTGCGACGATGCCGAGCTGACTACTCTTGAATGTGATGCCGTGCCAACCGCTGATGGACAAGGCGGCATCCACTGCCGTGCGTATGGCCGAGAGCAGACCCAACACTTCCGTCAACCGCTCCGGCACATTTCGCTCTTCGTACTCCATGCGACACAGGCGCTCGAACCAAGCAGCGAAGACCTTGTAGCGAGATGCCGAATCCAGACAATCTAGGTACCCTGCCATCCTGGACGTTGCGTTTTCCGTAGTCTTGCCCGTGGTCAAACGCCTATCCCCCCAGAGCCTTCCGGTTCCATAGTATGAAACCAAAGGGAGCACTCGCGGCCCGGTTCCCTCGCCTGCGGCAGTATCGCGCACCATCCCTTGAAGGGACTTCCCGAAATCGATAAGCGCACGGCTCTCGCCGTAGGTCGTCCGCGATTTCGCACCAGCTAGCTCGCGGCGCCACGTATCAGGCGTGCCATTGATGACCCCTTCGGCTGTCATCGTGAGGGGGTACTGCTGCTCCATTTCCAGAGGGACGGCTTTCGGATTACGAACGCGTCGCACGTCCGATGCCCTGAAGTGCACGCCCGTAGCATTGTCGAATGCGCCGATGAATGGGCCCAGCGCGACCGCTATGGCATCGAGTACTGCTGTCTTTCCACAGCCGTTCTTCGCCACAACAACCGTGAGCTCCGGGTGAAAGTCAACCGCCAGATGAGCGAACCGTCGGTAGTTCCTCACTTCGATGCTATCGATTCTCAGCGGGACAGCGTCGCACGGTGTGCCATTACCAGTCATGTGCGTCACTCCTTGTCATCGTGGGCATTCCGCGCCCGGGCATCGGATGATTACGCCTCCCCATCGGATGATTATCGGAAGATTCCAAGCGCGTCAGTTCGTCCGTGGCACGGCGCGTTCGGAAGCCTGCGTGATGCGATCGAGCATCTCCCTCACCTCGTCGTCGATATCGGCTGGACTGACGAACGGCGCGAGCGTGTGATAGTCGGTCTTGCGCATCAGATTAGGCAGGCCAAGCTTCTCGAAGAACTTCTTGAACAGCGGGTCGAGGAAATCGTCGCTCGCCTTGATCTCGGGGTCCCAAGGCGACGGTTTGCCAAGGGCGGCCAGCGCGGACTCGATCTCGTCGATCGCATCCGCCATCGTGTGCCGCCACCCCTCAGCGAAGAGCTCCCCGTGCTGATCTCGGCCCTGCGCCTCGGCGTAGGCGAGGAGGGTTTCTTTCTGACACAGGTAGTTCTCGAGTTCACGCCGTCCCCACGTTGACTGCATGAGATAGGGGTCGGCCGGGAGCGTTTGCTCCAGCCTGTCGTAGATGGCCAGGCCAACCAAGTCTTCCTTCGCTTCCCTCAGCCCGTGGAAGTGCTCCTGTGCCTTTCGCGGTTGGTTCGCTACGTAGTGGACGAATGGGCGTTCGAGTGCGGCCTGGGCGGGGTGATCCAGGTTCCCGGCCAGGGCCCGGAGTATGGCCAGATCGGTCGACCCTTCCAGATAGAGTACCCAGCCCACCTCCTCCGCTTGATAGTAATTCTCGAAGCCGATCTCCTTCAACGCCTTCAGCACCTGGGTACCACGATCATCGATGCGGTGCGGCTTGCCGACGAAGGCGATGACCACGTCTCTATCGGCGGCCTCGTTGAGAATGACCTCCGAGTGACTGGCTGCGAGTATCTGGCTCCCGGTCTTCGCCGCCGTCTCGGACAACACCTGGTATATCTGACGCTGCCGTAGGATCTCCAAGTGTGCATCGGGCTCATCGAGCAACAGGACCGAACCGGGATTCGCCGTCATGTGTGCGAGCAAGAGGAGGGTCTGCTGCTGACCGCGGCCGCTCGAGGAAACATCCAGCCGCACTTTGCCTCGGGTACGGTAGGCCATCACGATCTCTCCGCGCTCCGGCACATATTCGGGGGCATCCAGTTCGACGCCAAATAATGCCTGCATGTCGCGCGCGAGCTGATTCCACTTGTTCTTGCCGTCGTGACCCTGGAGGACTTGGTAACACAGGTTCCGAAGAACCTCGGCCGTACGCCCCTCGCCGAGGCGGACGTTCACCGCACCCTGATCGAGCCGCGTCTCTGTCGCCGCAAGACCAGACATGGGCGGCAGATAGGCGATGCGTAGTCCTGTCGCCACATCGGGCACGTCCATCCGGCCGCCCTCGGGCAGGCGCATCGATCGGCAGTAGAATGACTCTTCGTTCGCGTAGTAGAACTCCAGCCCGGAGCGCCATTGGGCGCCGGCCGTGACGCCTTCCACGACGACGTCGATAAAGACCTTCTGCGTGCCACTTGCTCGGCTGGATATCTGCGTATGCAGGTCGCGCCAGAGCAGGTTGGCCGCGGGAACAGGCACGGTGATGAGGTCGCGCCTGTTGATCGTCACACCCGGCCGCTTCTCGGGAACATCACCCGAGCCGCGTTTCTCGCTCCAGCGCTTGACGCCGATATCCCATAGGGCCAACGCCTGGAGCGCCGAGGTCTTGCCGGCGTTGTTAGGCCCGATCAAGATGACGCGGTCACCCAGCTCGAGATCGATCTCGTCGAACAGTTTGAAGTTCCGAATGGTCAGCCGTGTCAGCATCGGTGCGCCCCGTCGTTGCCGCGGTCTAGTTCCTCAATCGGATGATTCTATGTCTTCGTCGGATGATTGTCAGATGATTCCATCGCGGTCATTGCGGAACCTCCGCCCTCGCGAGCAACTCGGCTAGGTTGTAGTTCACGCTGGTCACCCCGAAGTCAGGCTCGCGGTGGAAAGGCCGTCGGATGTGGTGCGCTTGGTGGCTCCCATCCTCCTTGAACTCGACGATGGCCAGGATGAAGTCATCCGGCTTGTTCAGTGAGTAGAGGATCTCATTCTTGGTCACGGTGACTGTCTGAGCGCCGGCCACGCGCCCCTTCACCTCGATGAACCTCAGCCTACCCGTGCCTGGCACGCGACTCTCGATGTCGTAGCCGAGCTTTTCGAATTCGCGGTCCACCGGCTCGAAGCCGAGGTCTCGCTCCAGGTCCATCACGATCAGGCGCGCCCGGGCGGCCGCAGCCTGCGTGTCTACGGGCGACTGCGCCGGGCCTGCGGGTCGGCCGGTCATCGCCGCGATAAGCCCCATCGGCACGACCAGTGACCCCCCGAGCACCACCGGTGGAAGAGGAGAGATCTGGGCTTCGCGCTTCAGATCGTCGAGCCGCTTCTGTAGGCGGGCCTGAAGGAGATCGGCGCGCTTGCGGGCCTCGCCGGAGTTGAGCTTGGCGTTCACCTTGCCCGCCTGCTCCTGAAGCTTCAGCTGCTCAGCACGGTGATCCCAGTAGCTGATCTCCTTGGTGAGCCGCTCCTTCACCGCCGCCTCGGTCTTCGCGATCAGGGCGAGTTTGGCGCCGCGCACCTCGGCCAGGTGCTCAGGCACGACGTGCGCCACGGCGTAGCCCTGGGCCAGCTGCTCGAGCTCACGGTCGATCCAGGTGCACTCGGGGCGGGCGAGGATGGCGTCCACCCCGGGCTCGCCTTCGTTCAAGGGTCGATAATCGAGGTAGGGTGCGTACTGCACGTGCCGCATGGTGCCGTCGGCTCCGAGCTCTACGAACAACATCTTCTTGGAGACGACTCGCCGATCTCCCTGCCGGGTTAGGCTCGCGTCCTGGATCGCGTGCTCAAGGGAGAAGAGCACGCGCGGCTGCATGCCGGAATCGCGCTCGTCCACCAGCACGGCGCCGCGCTTCAAGAGATCGCGGTGGCGCTCCAGGGTGAGGTCGATGACGGCGTCGAGGAGCGGATGGCCGGGGCAGATGAAGGCGGCCAAAGGCTCGCCCGGGGGAGCGACCAGCGGCTTCTCAAACGCGATGCGCTCGTAGCGCGGGAGCACCGGCTCGCCGATGCCGATAAGACGATCACGGTTGCGCACCGGGGCCGGCACGTGGGTGATCTCGTAGCGGCGCGGCTCCCGCTGTTTGGTGGTCCCGCCCAGACGCCCGAAGGCTTCGTGGAAGAAGGACTCGATGTAGTGCGGCTGAAGGCGCCGGGCCTCGGCCCGCTCCATGTCTTCACGGATGCGGTGGACGCGGCTGACGTCCATGGTGTCGTGGGCCAGGGCGTGGTCTTCGAGCAGATCCTGCAGCTCGCTCTGCTCGAAAGCGTGTTCGACGGCTTGGGTGAGACGCAGCCGCACATCCTCCCGCTCGCCATAGCGGATGGCCTCTATCAGCAAGTCCCGGAGTGGTCGCCCCGCGAACTGGAGCTTGCCGAGCACATCGAACACCTGACCGCCCAGAGCCTTGCGGGCCTGCTCGAGCTTCTCCAGGAGCCTGCGGTAGACGTCGCCCTCGCGGGTCTCCTCGGCCACCAGGTTCCACAGGTGACACACCTCCGTCTGGCCGATGCGGTGGATGCGCCCGAACCGCTGTTCGATCCGGTTGGGGTTCCAGGGCAGGTCGTAGTTCACCATGAGATGAGCACGCTGGAGGTTGATGCCCTCCCCCGCGGCGTCAGTGGCAAGGAGCACCTGTACGTCGGGGTCATGCTTGAAGGATTCTTGTGCCTCCAGGCGCTTCTCCCGCCCCATGCCTCCGTGGATCATGACCACGGCCTCGGCGCGGCCAAGGAGCGTGGTGATGCGCCCCTCGAGGTAGCTCAGCGTGTCCCGGTGCTCGGTGAAGATGACGAGCTTCTGACTCGGTGAGGGTGCGGGACGGGGTGCAACGTGGGTAACGTCAGGGCTGGTCGGCTCTTCGGTGGCGGGGTCGGTCGCGGTGGCGAAGATCTCGCCGAGCAGACTCGCCAGCTCACACCACTTGGTGTCCGTGCCACTCTTGCGTACGTGAAGCGCCAAGGACTCAAGGCCCTTCAACGTCTCGATCTCCGCTTTGAGCTCGACGATCGAGCGGGCGGCGGTCGCTTGGTCAAGGATCTCCTCCTCCACCAACTCGGCCTCGCCATCCGGCGCCTCTTCGAGGTCCTCTACGTCCTCATCATCGAGGGTAGGAGCTGTCGGGGCGAATGCCAGCGCGACGTGCCCGCCACGCTGGAGTACCTCCATCTCGCGCAGACGACTCTCGAGACGCTCGCGTCGCCGGCGAAGCGACTGGTGGATGGCCTCGGGAGATGAGGCCAGGCGGCGCTGCAGGATGGTGAGCGCGAACCCGACCGTGCCGGCCCGCTTGTCGTTCACCAAGGCTTCGGCGCGGTTGAACTCCTCCCGCACGTACTCGGTGACGGCCTTGTAGAGGTGCGCTTCTGCATCCGAGAGTCGGTAGGGCACGGTGTAGGCGATCCGCTCGGGGAAGAGGGGGGTTCCGTCGAACTTGAGCAGCCCCTCCTTGACCATGCGTCGCATGAGATCGGAGACCTCGGCCACGTGCACCCCATCGCGGAAGCGGCCCTCGAAGCGGTCGCCGTCGAGCAGAGCCATGAAGAGCTGGAAGTCCTCCTCCTTGCCGTTGTGGGGCGTGGCCGTCATGAGCAAGAAGTGCCGGGTGAGGGTGGAGAGGAGCTGCCCCAGCCGGTAACGTTTCGTGTACTTGATCTCTCCGCTGAAGACGGTGGCCGACATCTTGTGGGCCTCGTCGCAGACCACCAGGTCCCAGCGGCAGTCGGGTGCCTGCAGCTTCTGCTGCACGTCTTCGTTCCGTGAAAGCTTGTCGAGTCGGGCTATGACCAGGTTGGTTTCGAGGAACCAGTTCCCCGTGCGGGCGGCCTCGAGCTTGTCGTTGGTGAGGATCTCGAAGGGCAGCTGGAAGCGGCGATATAGCTCGTCCTGCCACTGCTCGGCGAGGCTCCCGGGGCAGACCACGAGGCAACGCTGGAGGTCACCACGGGCTATGAGTTCCTTCATGAGGAGACCCGCCATGATGGTCTTGCCGGCACCGGGGTCATCGGCGAGTAGGAAGCGCAGCGGCTGGCGCGGCAGCATGGCCCCGTAGACCGCGGTGATCTGGTGGGGCAGAGGATCGACCAACGACGTGTGCACGGCGAGCACGGGGTCGAACAGGTGGGCGAGGTGGATCCGCTGCGCCTCGGACACCAGTCGGAAGAGGGCGCCGTCACCGTCGAAGCTCCAGGGGCGTCCGAGCTCAACGACTTCGAGCCGAGGTTCATCGTGGCGATAGAGGAGCTCGTTGGCGACCTTGCCGGTGGCAGTCTTGTAGGTGAGCTCCAAAGCCTCCGAGCCGAACCACTGCACACTGACGACCGTCACGAGGGCGTCGGGCACGATGCCGCGGATCGACGCGTTGGGCTTGAGGTCTTCGAGTACCACGTAGAGGTCGTCCCCCTTGCTGCAACCTGTCCATAACCCATAGCCTGGGCTCTTCTAGGCGTCCATCCTACAACCTATGGTGAACGGATGGGATACGTACTGAGGCAATGCTGTAACACCCCTACCGGAACAGGTGTCGCACGGGCACCGGAGCCGCGTCCCGAGAGTGTAACCAAGGTACCGGAGCCGCTGTGGAAAGTATGTACCGGGACTGGACACTGAGCGCGTGAGGCCAAGTGCTTCAGCGTCCTGGTCAGTAGCGATCCAGTCACGGAGTTCAGGCACGTCGTCCAGGAAGCTCAAGACCGCAAGAAGGCCGGCGTCACGGTGCCAGCGGCATGAGGGGGGTCAGTTTTCGACCGTCATTGACAATCGCACAAACGCAATTGAACGGAGCGATTGGTGACGTCGGCGCCCCGTCGCGTCCGGACGGGGATGCGAATCGCCACCGGATAGTGGGCTGGCCCGGGGCCTGGCGCGAAGACCCGACTCCCGACACCGGCCCGAGGCTGACGGGTGAGCTTCTGCTCCCCGCTTGTCAGCCACGCCCCACGTCGTCCGGCCGCTCGGCCAGCTGCCGAGCATGCCACACACCGACTATCCAGACCGTGTCGTCGACCACTCGATGGAAGAAACGATATGGCGGAACCGGGAGCTCGCGATGCGGGAGATCGGGGAATTCCGGTATCGCGTGGCCGGAGGGGGGATGCTCGCGCAACTGGGCGATCACCGTCTCAGCGCGTTGCTGCACGGTCGCGGCCCCGGCGGGGCTCTTCGCGCGCAGGTAGCTCAACGCGCTGAAGTACTGACGTTCCGCCTGCGGCGTGAAGCGTACTCGCATCTGGCTACTCCGCCGCGAGCAACGCGCGCGCCTCAGCCATCACCTCGTCTGCGTCGCGCCCGACGCCCGCCGCGATGTCGGCATCCCCCTGAGCGAGGATTCGCAGGATCTCGTTCTCGTGCTGCATGCGCCCGTAGGCTTCCGCGCTCACGAGCACCGCAGAGGCGCGTCCTCGCTGCGTGATGACCACGGGTTCGTCCGACGCGACAATACGCTTGATGATGCTGGCGGCGTCCCGGCGCAAATCGGAGATGGGGATGATGCCTGGCAGCCTACTCATTGGAAGCACCTCCTAAGGTACAACCAATGATACCATAGGGGGTGCTGTGGCTAGCGGGCGGCAGATGACCCGCAAGCGCAGCGAGTCGGGTCGATCTCCTTGCTAGAACAGCCGCCCTACGCCGTCAGCTGTATCTTCAATCGTTTGCCCACGGCGTGTGCGGCACGCTCGAGCGTCGACAATGTGACCGACGGATTGGCGGGATCAAGTAGTCGTTCAACCGCCGACCGGCTGGTCTTCATCCGCCGCGCGAGCTCGGACTGCGTGATGTGAGCACGCTCCATCTCCCGAGCGATCTCGAAAGCGATCACGCGTTTGGCGGCGACGGACTCCACCTCGTCGAGGAGACCCTCCTCGCGCAGGAAATCGTCAAAGTCACTTCCAAGGTGCTTCTCATTCACCATGTTCACTCCTTCCGAAGGTCCGCGAGCCGCTGTCTGGCCGTCCACCGTGAACAGCACCCGGGCTATCCCACCCGCGATGTGGGTCCGGACCTCCCACAGGCCGGGCTCCAGTTTGCGAATGAGCGGCATCCCAAGCGGCCAGCCGTACTGCGCCGTCTTGATGTCCTGTCCTACGGCTCGCCGATCCCCCTTCGTCAGCTTGAGAAGCCACTCGCGAACGGGTTCCGTCCCTCCGGACGTGGCGTAGAAGCAAACGGCGATCACGGGCCGACTCTCGGGGGATTCGTTCACCTCAGAAGTGTACCATAAATGGTGCAGTCATCCATCCGCGGATGTTGGGACAGGGCAGCCGAACGTCCAACGTGTTGCAGTTGAGCCGCGAGCGAAGCGAGTCAGGTTGATCCGTTTGTTGTACGCTCTCTCGCTTCGCCTCAGACCCTGTTCCTTCGGATCGTCTCTTTCAGACGTCCTGGGTCCCAGTCAACGCATGTCACTGCGGCGAGCCTCTGAAGGAACTCCTTCTCCTTCCTGTGCACCTTTCGATCAATGGTCACCGCAAGGCACGCAGCTTCGAAGAGGGTGTCGCGCTCGTCTTGCCCGAGCGCGGCGGCTTTGGCGAAGAGCGATTCGACATCGAGGTCGACTCCAAAATCGCCACCATTGGCATCCAAGCCGTCCACCTGGTCGGCGAACCCAACCAAGTCCTTCAGAAGACACATCTCTTCTGGCTGCGTCGGACCATCGGCCCGAATGGCCGCCCATACCACGGAGACCAGGAGCCCGTGGTCTGTGAAGCTACCTACGAACTCCCTTGCTTTCTCGTCCGCCAACGCCTTGTCCCTGTAGATCTGGCGTGCGGTGCCAGCCACGGCGCCCGTGCTCCAAACGTTCATCCCGACCGACAGGGGGATTCCGATCGCTGGAATGCCGATCTTGATTAAGTTGCGTCGCAGTAGGTGCTTGCCGATGACCGGAAGAGCCTTGAGCGATTGAAGCGTCGCTCCCTTTACGGCCGCCTTCACGCCTTGTCGTACAACCTCGGGGGCCGCCTTGTTGATCGCGGACGCGGCCACTTCGGTCGCCTTCACGCCGAATGCCACTCTGAGCAGGTCGTAGAGGTCTTCGGGATCTTCGATATCCGCAGGTTTGCCGTAGAGAACACCCATGTCATATGCGAGTCTAAGTTGGAGCGTAGTCAGATAGAACAAGTCCACCGTAAACGCCGTGAACGCAGCTGGCACCGTCAGCGGGCTCGCACCACCCTGACTCCCGATGGTAGCGGCAACAGCAGCAGTGTAGGCACTAGCGGTAACCCCGCCCGAGATGCCGGCGTAGCGCTTCGCCAGCGCCACCTGCCGGTCGACTACAGCGTCCGGCGGGAGACCGGGGTACTTGTTCGCGAAGAACTCCGGCGTGGCCTTTTCGGCGTAGGTCCGTAGTGCGGAGGCAAGGAGCTTTGCGAACCAGTCGCCGGACTTGATGTCGTTGGTTAAGTCCTGAAAGCGCTCGCCCTTGATGTCCTCGCGGATGGCGGACAGTTCCTGCTCGACAACGCTGCGCTCGTGTTCGTCTTGTTGGTTGCGTTCTCCCACTCAAGAACCTCCTATGTGTCTGAAGCCGAGATTGGCCGCAGCAGAACATTGTGATCCAACTACGTGCAGACCGACCAAAGTGAGCCGTCTAGCGGAACGCTCAGCTGGTGCGTCCCCCGCACCCTTTGGATGCGTACAACAAGCATTGGCCAGTCTGCATATCGCAACTGCAAACCAAATGGCGGAGCGGCGTGGGAATCGAACCCACCCTCGACGGGATCACCGCCGAACAGCGGTTTTGAAGACCGGGCCGGCCACCAGACCGGATGCCACTCCGCGCGGAAGACCACGATTCTAGCGCATCTCGCGGATGAACGGGCCGCGACCACAAAACCGGGCCACCCCCAAACCCGGCCATGCCAGTAAGACCCGGCCACCCCTCGAAACCCGGCCACCCCACAAGATCCCGGCCACCCCTCAAGCCCCGCCCACTTCCCGCCGATGAAGCCACTATGGTTCCACGTACGTACATCCAGGGCGCGGCCCTGATCTTCCTGGGCTTCGGGGCGATCGCCTCCTCCAAGGTCGCCGTGTGCCTCGGCGAGCCCACCCTCGCGCAGGGCTACCTCATCGGTGCGGTGGTCTTCATCATGGTGGGAGTCGGACGCCTCCTGCGCTTCACCTGACCTCCGGCGCCGGCAGTCAACAGCAGCCGCCTCCCGCCTCCCCGCCTCCGCTTCGACTGACCCCCGCGCCCCTGGAGCGGTATCATCGCCCGATGGACACACACGCCGAACCCGCTCCCCCCACGCAGCTCACCGCCCGCTTCGCCAGCGCCCTGGAGCTTGCGCGCCGCGCGCACGACGGACAGCTCCGCAAGGGCACGCGCATCCCCTACCTCTCCCACCCCCTGGCGGTCGCCGCGCTGGTCCTCGAGCACGGGGCCGACGAGGACGAGGCCATCGCCGCCCTCCTGCACGACGTGGTCGAGGACGGCGGGGGCCGGGACGCCCTCGACGCCATCAGGGCCGAGTTCGGCGACCGGGTGGCCGACATCGTGCTCGGCTGCTCCGATCACGTGGCCGAGCCGGGTGAGGTCGACCGTCCCAAGGCGGAGTGGCGCGCCCGCAAGGACGCCTACCTCGAGCACTTCCTCACCGCCGACCGCTCGGTGCTTCTGGTGGCCGCGGCCGACAAGCTCCACAACGCCCGCTCGATCCGCGACGACTACGAGGTGCACGGCTCCCTCCTCTGGCAGCGCTTCACCGCCGGCCCCGCCGACGTGCTCTGGTACTTCCGCTCCCTGGTGGCCGTGCTCCAGGAGTCGGTGGAGGACCAGGCACCCGGCGCCACCCCCGACCCGACCGGCTACGCCCGGCTCGTGCTCGAGCTCCGCCGCGTGGTGGGCGAGATCGACCTCATGACCTGGCCGGACCAGAACGCGTAACGCACCAGAAGGAGGCCGTGATGATCCGTAGACAGATCGAGTTCACGGAACAGCAAGCCGTCGCGCTGCGACGGGCAGCCCAAGAGCGGGGCCTTTCCATGTCGGAGGTGGTCCGACAGGCGGTGGACGCGCACTTCGCAGCCCAGCCAGGTCCAGATCGTGCGACACTGCGGGCGCACGCCCGCGCTCTGGTCGGCGCCTTCCCCGGGTCCGAGGCCGACGTGGCCCGACGCCACGACGCCTACCTGGCGAACTCGATCGCCGACTGGCACAGAGCAGACCCGCCCCGGGAGTAACCCCCCGCCGTTCCGTCCGCACCCCCTGCTACACTCGATACATCATCAAGAGCGATCCCGAAAGGGGATCCGGCAACCGGGCAGGAGACGCCAGCGGTGCTAAGAGCGCGACGTCCTCGCATGAGGGCGGTGCCTCGATGAGCGGGATGTAGGAGTCCCGAAAGAAGGTCTCCCCCAGTGGCACAGCGACGGCTGTGGCACGCCCATCTGCCGGCCCCCGCTCGGGCTCTCGCGACCCGAAGGGAGGCAGTGCGATGCTCAAAGTCGACCAAGAGTGGCTGGATCGGGTGGAGGAACGCTACCCGGGCATCAGGGGGTCCATCGACTACTACGAACGCCTCGACCTGCCGCCCTGCCCGGCGTGCGGGTCCGACGACACCGCGGCCGTGTCGGCGGGTGTCATCGGCCGGAGCATCCACGTGTGCGCCGCGACCACCAAGATCCGTCTGCTGCCGAACATGGTGCCGCACGACTACTACTGCTGGGCCTGCGAGCTCTACTTCGGCGGACCCGGACCCGGCGACGACCCCGCCACGGGCGACGAGTCGCTGCTCATCGACCCTCGCACGGCCACCGACGACGACCTCGAGGCGATGGTGCGGGGCATACACCGCCAGGCCGAGAAGGACGAGCGGATCGCCCGGCGGAGCACGGCACGCGGGAAAGGCGGCACGAAGGAGGGCGCGAGATGAGTTGCGGCGAGATCGACTTCTACGCGGTGCGGCACTGCCGGTTCACGGCACTCCAGAGGATAGAGCAGGGCCTCGACCCCCAGCCGGACCCCGACAACTACGACCCCTGCTACGACCCGGACGTCCCCGTCGGACAGATCGAGGCCGACCTCGGCATCGACTTCGAGGGGTACCTCCGCGGCGACTGCGACGAGGAGTGCGTCTACGACTACACGGACGACGAGGAGGACGAAGGGGGCGACGACTGACGCAGGTCTCACGACGTACCGCCCGGCGGTGCCGGGCGGTCGGAGTACGAAGTTGGCCGGGGCGTGGTGAGAACGTGACATCAGGAGGCGCTCTTCTGTTCGGGGCGTCTAGCAGCTACGCCGATTGATGCCACACTCGCTATGTCCTTATGAACAGGACATAATGTCCGTATGAACGGGACTACGCAGAGTGCGATGCACCCGGCTAGCACACGACTCCTCGAGGCCGTACTCGACCTCTTGTGGGTCCAATGGACGGCAGTGGGTGTTGCCGGCGTGCGGGCGTCAGAGGCGTCCCTCGTCGATCCCGAAGCACTGGTGGTGGCGACCGCCGAGTTCGGGCGCTTTGACGCGCGCTTGTTCGACGAGATGCTGGACTGGCTCGTCGTGAACGCCGCCCGGGTCGATCTGGTCCGGCTCAGGCGGTCGATCGCCTCGGCGTCCGATGAGACACCACGTGTGGCGGCTGCCATGGCCGATTTCGTGGCGGTTCACAGCGGCCGCCGGCAGTGGCGGACCCTCGTGGAGTCACCCGATGCCGCTCCACACTCCCACACCACCCGACCCGCAACTCCCTTGTTCCAATCCGGACACGGCGGGAGCGGGTGGGGAGAGCAAGATCCGGTGTTCCTGGCACACGGCTTCGCGCGGGGCCCCGTGGTTCTACGGGGGATGTCGCAGATCCCAGACGCGTCCCTCCCAGCGTGCGCGCGGTTCCGAGCGCGAGGGCTGACCGGCATCGGCGCGCGGGCCGAGGCACTCACATATCTATGGACACACGAGTGGAGTCATGGCCGGCTCATCGCCCAACGAAGCCTCTACGCAAAGACCGCTGTGGCTCAGTACCTGAGTGATCTGGCGCAGTTGAGACTCGCGGCCCGCCGAGAATCCGGCCGACAGGTTCTGTACCGGCTCGAACCCAGCCTGACCGCGGTGGGAACGCCAATAGCCCCCTACGTAGACTGGGCCGCGGCATTCAGAGGGCTGGCCCATGTGTGGCACCGGCTGCAGACATGGCCGGCGACCGGCGATGTGGGTCATGCGGAAGCCACCGGGCTGGTGCAGGCTCTCATCAAGGCGACGCCCGACCTGGCAGCCGAGGGCTTCGAATACCACCTGCCTGAGATGCGCGGATGGGCCAAACGAGGAATCGAGTTCCCGCTGGGAGCGGTGGAGGACATCGCCCGCAGAATCGAAGATCTCACACGATAGCGTAGGACTCGCTGCACCCCGACGCCGCCCGCCAGCCCCAAGAACGCGCCAACAGTTGTAGAATCCCCCTGTAGGGTGGTTCGAGTCGGATGGCGATACACGGGTAGGAGCGGCAGGCGTGAAGCTACGCAGCCTCGAGACTGTTCTCCGCGCGCTGGACTCGGTGAGCGTCCGATACTTGGTGGCCGGCGACGTCGCTGTCAACGCATACGGCCACCAACGCCTCACGCAGGATCTCGACCTGGTGATCGGGTTGGGGCGCGAGAACGTGCTGAGGGCGCTAGGCGCCCTCTCCGACCTGGGGTACCGACCTGTCGTGCCGGTAGCAATCGAGGAGTTCGCCGATCCCGCGAAACGCGCGGAGTGGGCCGAGCACCGGAACATGCAGGTGTTCTCCCTCGCGAGTGACACCTACCTCGACACCACCGTTGACATCTTCGTCCGAGAACCGTTCGACTTCGAGGCGGAGTACGAGGCGGCGGAGATCCACGAATTGGCCCCTGGGGTGCGATTGCCCTTGGTCGCTCTGTCGACGTTGATCGCCATGAAGCGAGAGGCTGATCGCCCCACCGATCAAGACGACGTCAAGCACCTGAGCTGGATCGCAGAAGAGCGAGAGACGGGCGCACCTGGTGAATAGCGACGCCGATTGGAGCGCCGCAACCTGGGAGGGCAGCCGCCGCGCCCAGATCCGACGGGCACTCCGTCTGACCGTGCGCCAGCGCCTCGAGGCACTCGAGGACCTCAGCGAGACCAGCGCACGACTGGCGCAGGGAGCCCCCCGCCCCCTTACCAGCGCTCGTGGTGCACCCGCATCTCCCGATACTGGGTGCGCGGGTGCTTCTCCTCCGCCGGATAGCCCAGAGGGATGAGGCAGAACGGGATCACCCGCTCGGGGATGCCCAGCACCTCGCGCACCATGTCGATGCGCTCGGGCTCGGGGTGCACACCGCACCACACGCCGCCCAGGCCGAGTGCGGTGGCGGCAAGCAGCAGGTTCTGGGTGGCCGCGGCCACGTCCTGCACCCAGTACTCGCCCCCGAGACCGTCGGGCACCAAGTCGAGATCGCCGCAGGGCACGATACAGAGCGGCGCCTCGTGGAGCATGTGCGCGTAGGGGTGACGCTCGCCGAGTTCGTTCAGCGCCGCGCGCTCGGTGACCACCACGAAGTGCCAAGGTTGCTCGTTGCTCGACGACGGGGCGGCCATGGCCGCCTCCAGCAACCGCGTCACCAGTTCCTCGGGCACCGGCCGGTCCTCGTAGCGACGGATGCTCCGCCGCGCGAGCAACAGGTCGTAGCAGTGGTTGAAGTCATCCATGGCGTCTCCTCGTTCCGTGGGCGCCGGGGCGCCGGGTTCGGTGCAGATCCTCGGTCGATCATACCCATACCGAGCTCGCCCGCACGACAAACCGAAGTACACACGGAAGGTTTTTCGCCCCAGCCATCCATCTTTACAATCTCTTCATGTTCGTTCCGGTAGAATGGTGCGACATCAACCCTGCCGGTCGGGATTCGACCCACCCGGCTTCGATATCTCGGCTAAGGAGGCGGCGTGCGGATAAGCAACAGGACTCTTGGCATCCTCATCATCGCGATCGTACTGGTGATCGGTGTGGCCATCCCGGCCGCGGCCGCGACTGGTGCGGCAGATCAGGCTCGCGACTGGGTCGGGCAATGCTTGGGCCTCGGCGGCGACGGCGCGGGTTGCTCGCAACCCGGCGCAGCTGACGGTGCGGCCTGTGGCGCCGCTGGCGCCGCGGGCGCGGCCATCGGTACGGGTGCCGCGGGCTGCGGTGGAGCGGCTGCAGGCGATGCCGGCGCTGGCTGCGGCGGTGCCGCGGGCGGAGCGGGTGGCTGTGGCGGCGGGACCGCACCAGCGGCCGACTCCTCGATCTAGGCTTCTCAGCCACACATAGAAGTTGCGCGACGGGCGCCCCGCGGGGCGCCCGTTGTCATTCCGAAGGGCGTGCGCGGGTCCGTCACGATCTCGTAGCGATCGGCCTCGATCCGAGGGTGGGCGTGCACGGTCACGCTCGACCCACCTGACCAGCAGTCAGGCTGAGACGCCGGGCTTCCGCCCCACGGGCGCCCGGCGTTTCGGCGCGCTCCGTCAAGCACCGGTTCTGTCCAACCCCCGGTCTAGGATGGCGCATCGCTGACTGTACGGTATACTGTACGTGTCACTGTATGTAACGCGGAGGTCCTCCATGCAGCCGCTGCGCCCCTCTACAGATGTTTGGCCGGTCACCGAGTTTCGAGCCAACGCCTCCACCGTCCTCGACCAAATCCATACCACCAAGCGGTCCGTCATCCTAACCCAGCACGGGCGCAGCACAGCGGTTCTCATGGACGTCGATGTCTACGAAGGATTGCTGGACGAGGTAGCGCTGGTTCGAGCTGTTCGCACGGGCGAGGAACAGCTCGCCGCCGGAGAGGTCATTCCACATGAGGCCGTAGAAGCCCGCATCAGGGCGCGCTTGGCCAAGTGAGGGTCGTCTGGACGAGGCAAGCCGATGCCATGCTCGCGGAGGCCTTAGACTACATCTCGGCGGAGCGACCCGCTGCCGCGCTTCGGTGGGTTGACGATGTCATGCAGCAATCGAGATCGCTCGCGCAGTTCCCCGACCGTGGCCGCATGATGCCGGAACTCCAGCGCCCCGAGATTCGCGAGCTTCTTGTCGATCCGTATCGCATCCCGTACCGGCGCGACGATGACCAGGTCACCGTGCTCGCGGTCGTCCATGCCCGTCGCGCCTTCGATCTGACCGACGTCATGAGCGACGGCAGGTAGGGTCAGCGCGGCCAGCAGGCTCCGCAAGCCGGGGACATCATCCCGCGACTCCTCGAACCACCCGTACAGGTCGTGCACCTCTCAGGAGATATTGATTATCTTAATATCCGTCTTGACTTTCTTAAGTCTTGAGTCCATACTGCTCTCGAAAGATGATGTGAAGCAGACCGAGAGTGAGACCCCCACGTGACGGCTGAATGGCACACCCTCACCGATCTCACCCGAGACAAGCGTTTCGTAGTGACCAGCGTCCGGCTCGAGCAGGACGGCATCGACATCTCCGGGGAGTTCGAACTGCCGCCGTTGGCCGGCCTCCGCTACGAGGACCAGGTCTTCGTGGGGGAGTTCGTCCGCTGCCACGGCTCCATCAAGCACATGGAGAAGGCGTTCGGCGTGAGCTACCCCACCATCAAGAACCGGCTCAACCGCATCGCGGAGCAACTCACCTCCGTCACCGTAGAGCAGGTCTTCGCCCGCGACGAGGTGCTCGATCAGCTGGAGCGCGGCGAGATCACGGCCGACGAAGCCGCGCTGAGGCTACGGCGATGATGCTGCCACCCGCCCTCACGCACGTGCGCGTCGTCCGCCCCGGTGGGAAGCGGTTCGGACTCTGGGTGCCCGTGTTCCTCCTCTGGCCGCTGCTCTTCGTACTCGGACTCGTGGCGCTGGCCATCGCCGCGCTGGCGGACTCCATCCTCTACGCGAGCGGCCGCACCTACCACCACTACACCCGCCTGGTCGCGGGCCTCTTCGCCCTGCTCGGCAAGACCAGAGGCACGGTCGTGCGGGTCGACGGCCCTGACACAGACATCCACATCGAGATCAGATAGGAGATCACCATGACCGACGAACGCCCCCGCATACTGAACCTGCTGGCCACAGGCAAGATCACCGCCGAGGAGGCGGAGCGCCTGCTCGACGCACTGCAGTCCGCGACCGACCGCGGCCCCGATCCCGCCGCCGCATCCACGGACGCCGAACCCGCCGACGGGCAACCGACCGGGCCCCGCAAGAACCCCAAGTACATGTACGTGAAGGTGAGGAGCACCGAAGGCGACAACGTCGACGTGAAGGTGCCCCTGGCCCTTGCCCGGGCCGGCCTGAAGCTCACCTCGCTGATCCCACCCTTGGCCATGGCCGAGCTCGACAAGCACATGGGCGAACAGGGGGTCAACATCGACTTCACAAACCTGAAGCCGGACGACATCGAGGAGCTCATCGAGGGTCTCACCGAGATGGAAGTGAACGTGGACTCCAAGAACGGCGACAACATCCGGGTGTTCTGCGCGTAGCGGCGGATGTGGCGCCCCGCGGCGCCGGCCTCACCCCTCGGGGCGGGCACGCCGTCGATGCCGGCGGCCCGAGCCGGCCCCGGCGGCCCGAGCCGGCCTCACCCCTCGTCGTCGGGCACCTCACCGTCGTAGTAGCTGAGCGGCTCGAGACGACCGATGACCCCGAGCCCGCGGAACGAGATCTTCGTGGAGTTCGGGTACCAGGTCATGTCGTTGTTGCTGCGCTCGCCGAAGGCCAGATAGGTGATGCCATCCGCGCCGCCGCGCAACGCGTGGGCCTTGCCCGTGCCCGACGGCCGGGCCACGACGCACCCCGGCCGCAGGTCGTGCTCCTCGTCGCCGAGCAGGAACGAGCCCTGCCCCTCGAGTACCACGAAGACCTCTTCTTCAGCCGAGTGACAGTGGAGCGGATAGGAGAGCATCCCCTCTGCCAGGTGGGCGTGCCGCAGCCCGATATCGCGCGAGCCCGCGGCGCGCGCCAGGTCGCGTATGGTCAGCTGGAAGCCGCCACGCCCGACCTCCCGCGGCGCCACCTCGCCCACCGTCGAGATCCGTGCCGGCCGGGCACTGGGCGCCGGGCACTCGAGTTCGCCGGCCGCCATCTCCCTGCCCCAAGGGTGACCGCCGTCTCCGCTCGTCACCCACGAGGGGCCGAGCCACGAGACCCCGGCGCGCGGCAGACGGCACGCCTCCACCGGCCGGCGGGTACTGAACACCAGGACGTCGAGGCCTTCGTCACCTCCGATCAGGGTGTGGGCCTCGCCGCGCGGCAGGTGCACCAGGCAGTCGCCCGCCGCGACCTCGAAGACGGCGCCGTCCTGCCAGCTGAGTCCGGTGCCGCCGAGCACGTAGAAGATCTCTTCTTCGGCGGTGTGGGCGTGGGCGGGCGTCGAACGCTTCCCCGGTCGGATCTCGATGCGCCGCACGCCGGTGGAGACGGTGTCGCTGGCTTTCCCCAGGTCGGTCCAGCGGGCGCCGAAGGGCCCCTGATCGACTTCGCGGCCCTCGGCCTCGTCCCAGTGGACTACCACCCCTGGGACCACCACATCGCTCATCTGCTCCTCCCTTCCGGCGGCGCCGAGTCAGAGTCGGCGGGCCCTCGTCACGCGCGCCGCGTCGCTGCGTCGAGTGGCGGCGCCCTTCACACCGGGCGGCGGCGCCCCTCAAACCCGGCGGCGGCTCGCCCGCGGCGCCCCGACGTCCCTCAGACCCAGCCGCTCATCACGTCCGCCGCCGCTTGCGCAGGCGGCGTGCGTCGCCAACCCGCAAGGTCATGCCCTCGGAGTCCATGTGCTCGAGCAGCGCCTGGGCGTACTTGCGCGAAGTCGAGAAGAGATCGCGCACCTCGGCCAGGGTGATCTGGCCCCGGGACTCCATCTCGGCGGCGATGCGGGCCATCACCTCGTCGAGGGTGGACGTCGCGTAGTACAGGTCTTCGCCCACCTTGGCCATGCGGCCCTGGCGCTCGAGCGCGCGGATCAGGCGGAGCGCCTCCTTCTCGGCCAGGCCCGACTCGGCGGCGGCGGCGGCCACGGCCGGCGCCTCCAAGCCGATGCGCTCGTAGACAGCGAGGAGTTCCTCGGCGCGAACGGCGTCGTCACCCTCCATCGCACCGGCGGCCTCACCCCAGCGGAACCCGTGCTCGGTGCGCACCACGGTGCCCGCCGCCTGCAGCCGCTCGAGGGCCACGTCGAGGGCGGGCCAGTCCTTGCCCTCTGACACGGCGCGGCGCAGTTCGCCCACCGAGAGGTAGGGGTTGAGGGCGTCGGCGTCGGCCCGGGCGCGGAGTGCTTCGACCACCGCCTCCTCCAGAGCCAGGAGCGCCGGCGCGTGGAACACGCGCTGCTGCGAGCCCTCCACGGCGCGGTCGCCCGCCAGGGTGGCCTCGATGGCCGGAAGGGCGTCGAACCGCCACAGGTAGGGGCTGACTTCCAGATGTCGGCGCAAGATCCCTTTGGGGAACGCCTCAGAGAGGAGCAGGTCGACGATTGCCTCCGCGGGACCGTCCTCGAGTACGGAGAGACGCTCCCGCCACTTCGGGTCGGTGCCGTGTTTGCGGGGGTCCGGGTCGTACACCCGTCCACCGCCGATGGTGGTGATGGGGGTGAGGGAGCGCAGGATGAAGTGGTCACCCGGATAGACCACGGCCCGGTCCTCGAACCGTATCTGCGCGTAGCAGCCTTCCCCGGGTTCGAGCTGCTCGCGGTCGGCCAGCACGACCTTGGCCAGTACCTCCTGGGTGCCGTGGTCCACCCGCACCCGCGACACGCGGGTGAGCGCCTCGGGCGCGTCGTCCAGAAGGGTGAGCGAGACGTCGGCCAGGTAGGTGGGCTCCACGACGGGGTCCTTGATCACCCATTGCCCGCGCTGCAGCTGCTGGCGGTCGACCCCCGTGAGGTTCAGGGCGACCCGCTGCCCCTCCTCCGCCGCCTCCACCGACTGGTCGTGCACCTGGATACTCCGCACCCGCACCTCGTCGAGCGCCGTCGCGCCCAGCCGGGGAAGGATGGCCACCGTTTCCTCGGGGGTGAGTTCCCCCGACCACAGCGTGCCGGTGACCACCGTGCCGATGCCCTTCAGCGAGAACACGCGGTCGATGGGCATGCGGGTAGCCGGGTAGACGCCGCGCCGGGGTGCCCGCCCGGCCAACTCGTCGAGGGCCGCGAGCAGCTCGGGGATGCCCGCCCCGGTGACGCCGCTCACCGGCACGATGGGCGCGTCGGCGTAGCGGGAGGTGGCGAGGAAGTCCTCCACGTCGGCGGCGGCGAGCTCGACCATCTCCTCGTCGACCATGTCGATCTTGGTGAGGGCCACGGCGCCCAGGGGGATGTCGAGCAGCTCGATGATGCGCAGGTGCTCGCGGGTCTGGGGCATGACGCCGTCGTCCGAGGCCACCACGAGTAAGAAGATGTCGATGCCGGTGGCGCCGGCCACCATGTTCTTGACGAAGCGTTCATGGCCGGGGACGTCGATCACGCTGAGATGGAGCCCACTCGGCAGCGCGAGCTCCGCGTAGCCGAGTTCGATGCTGATGCCGCGGTCCTTCTCTTCCTTGAGGCGGTCGGTGTCCTTGCCGGTGAGGGACTTCACCAGCGTCGTCTTGCCGTGATCGATGTGCCCGGCGGTGCCGAGCGTCAGACCGCGTTCAGGCATCGGCACCCCCGCCGGCAGCGCCGGCGTCCACCTCCGGCGCCGGGTCACAATCCGGCATACATCGGCTCCGCGCCAACGCCCACGCCACGCTCTCCGCCACCAGCGGCAGCTCTTCGGACTCCAAGGCCAATACGTCGAGCAGCAAGGCATCCTGCGCCACGCGGCCCACCACGGGCACTGAGGCCTCCCGCAGCGCCGCCTCCAGCGACACCACCACGCCCGGGCCAGGCCGCACCACCACCGCGTGCGACGCCAACTCGAGCAGAGGGAGCGATCCGCCCCCCGCCCGTGCCGTGCTCGGCTCCACGTGACTGGGCGCCTCCAATCCGGCGGCCGCGAACCTGGCCTCGAGGGCAGCAAGCAGCTCGGCGGCGAGCGCCTCGGTCTCCGCGGGCGACCGGTCGAGGAAGCGCAGGGTGGGGATCTCACGCACGGCGGCAGCCGGGTCCCGATAGAGCTGCAGGGTACCTTCGAGGGCGGCCAGGGTCATCTTGTCCACACGAAGGGCCCGAGTGAGCGGGTGCTTCTTCAGTCGGGAGATGGCGTCGTGCGTGCCCAGGAGGATGCCGGCCTGCGGACCGCCGAGCAGCTTGTCGCCGCTGAACGAGACCACGTCGGCCCCCGCACGCAGCGAGGCGGTGACCGGGGGTTCGTCGCGGAAGGCGGGCAGGTCGACCAAGGCGCCACTTCCGAGGTCGTCGGCCACGGGAACGCCCCACTCGCGGCCCAGCTCCACCAACTCGGCGATGGAGGTCTCTTCCGTGAACCCCACCACCTTGAAGTTCGAGGTGTGCACCCGCAGGAGCAGGGTGGTGTCCGTGGTGAGCGCCGCGCGGTAATCGTCGATGCGGGTCTTGTTTGTGGTGCCCACCTCCACGAGGCGGCAGCCGCTCATGCGCATGATGTCGGGGATGCGGAAGGAGCCGCCGATCTCCACCAACTGGCCGCGCGACACCACCACTTCACCCTCACCGGCCAGGCCGGCCAGCATCAAGAGCGTGGCGCCGGCGTTGTTGTTCACCACCAGGGCGGCCTCGGCGCCGGTGAGTCGGGTGAGGAGCTCCGCCACGTGGTCGTGCCGCGAGCCGCGCACTCCCGCTTCGAGGTCGTACTCGAGATTGTTGTAGTGGCGGGCCACCTCGACCACACGCTCGAGGGCCGCCGGAGCCAACGTCGACCGGCCGAGGTTGGTGTGGATCACAACTCCGGAGGCATTCAGTACACGGCGCAGGTGGGGACGGGCCCAGGATTCGAGGAGCCTGCCCGCCTCCCTCACGATCGTGGGCACGCTGGTGATCTCACCCCAGGTCTCGGGGTACTCCCCGCTGAGCAGCCGGCCGCGGGCGGTCTCGAGAGCGGCGCGCAGCGCCTCGACCACGTGCTCCCGAGGGTAGCGGTCGAGGTGAGGAGCGAGCTCGTCATGGGCGAGAAGCTCGTCCACGCCCGGTAGTCGTCGCAACGCCTGGCGCACGTGTTCGTCCATACCGGCCTCCTCTCGCTTCGGTCCGCAGCTCCGTCTTTCGATGGCCGCCCGGCCCACGGGTTCCGCAGCCCACGGGTTCCGCAGCCCACAGGTTCCGCGGCCCCGGGGTTCCGCGGCCCACAGATTCCGCGGCCCACAGGTTCTTCGGTCAGGGAATCACTGCCGCCTTTATGAAACCTTTCACTTCGGTCTCCCTGCCGGCCGCCCGCAACGCGCTGGTGAGTTCATCCAGAGTATACCGGTGCGTCACGAGGGTCCGGTGCGGGAAGTCGACACGGGCCAGCACCTCCGCCGCCATGCGCACGTGGCGCGGGGTGTGGTGGAAGGCCGCCGTCAGGCAGAGCTCTTCGTAGTGCAGGCGATAGGTGTCGATGTTCGCGACACTCCCCTGCTCGCAACCGCCGAAGAAGTTCACTACCCCGCCGCGGCGCACCATGGCGACGGCGAAGTCCCACACCTCCGGCCGGCCGACGGCTTCCACGGCCACGTCGACCCCCTTGCCCTGCTCCGTGAGGGCCCGCACTACCGCGGCCGCGTCACCACCGGCCGTGCGCAGATCGACCACCTCGGCGGCGCCCACCGCCCGCGCCGCGGCCAGCTTCCCGTCATTGCGAACCACCGCGATCACACGGGCGCCGCGGCGGGCGGCCGCGTAGGTCATCATGAGTCCGATGGGACCGAGCCCCACCACGCCCACCGTGGTGCCCGGGCCCACGTCGCCCACTTCCAGGCCCTTCAGCACGCAGGCCAGCGGTTCCAGGAGGGCGGCCCGCTCGGGCTCCATGCCGTGCGGCACGCGGAACATGTTCACCTCGACGATGCGCGCCGGCACGAGCAGATAGTCGGCGTAGGCGCCGTTCAACAAGGGTTGGATGTTCTCGCACAGCGAGAGCTGTTCGCGGCGGCAGAAGAAGCAGTGTCCGCAGGGGGCGGAGTTGGCGCTCGAGACCCGGTCGCCCACCACGAACTCCTCGGCGCCCGCGCCCACCGCGGCCACCACCCCGCAGTACTCGTGACCGAACGGCGCGGGCGCCTCGGCAAGCAGGACGGGGTGGCCGCGCCGATAGGTCTTCACGTCGGTGCCGCACACCAGGGCGACCTCCACGCGCACGAGCAGCTCACCCGGCCCGGGGGTCGGCACGGGCACCTGCACGATCTGCACATCCCCGGGAGCGTGGAACAGCGCCTGGCGCATCACTGAGGGCAGGGTGTCCGGCGCGGCGGCGCCGGATCTGTAGACGCCTCCCGACCGTGAGGCCGCAAGGTCCGGGGCGCCCGGCGGTGCCGCGGCACGCGATGGCACGGCGGCGCCGGAGAATGCGGCGTCTGTGTGGGCTGCGGAGCCAGCGGCCACCGCGTTTGCGGATCCCGGCCGCTGTTCCGTCGCGTCGGTCACGGCCTCATCACCACTTTCAACGTCTCCCCCCGCGCGTACCTGAGCGCCGCGTCCGCCAACCCCTCCATGGTCGCCACTTCCGGGTGGAACCAATCCAGCGGGAGCCGCCCGCCCGCGAGTAGCGCGAGGGCCCACCGCAGGTGACCCGGCGACCCCGAGCGCACGCCCACCAGCGTCAGTTCGCTCCGATAGAAGGTGTCGAGGTCGAAGTCGGCGCCCGCGACGCGGTCCCCGGCAGCGAACACCACCACCACACCCCCCGGGGCCATGCGGGCCACCACCTCGCCCAGCGTGGCGGGAGCGGTCACCACGGCGACATCCGCTAGGTCTCCCTCCCCCGCGGCGCGCGCTCCGAGTCCCGCAGCCATGGCGGCGCGCTCCGGGTCGCGCTCGAGGAAGAGCGCTCGTGCGCCGGCCCACAGCGGCGCGTCGACCTCGGCGGCCGCCACGACGCTCAGGAACAGAAGGCCGACGGACCCGCACCCCGCCACCAACACGGTGGGGGCGGCGAGCGGAGCGATGCGGACGGCACTGGTGCCGGTGGCGGTGGGGACGCCGTCGGTGGGGGCGCCCGGCGCGGCTTTCGGAGCAGGGTAGGCCCCACTGCCGGGGGCGGCCCCACCGAAGGCTGCGGCACTCGGACCCGCGGCCGCGGCCACTCCCGACCCGGCGGCCCCCCGAACGCCAGGCGCGGGGAACGAATCCCGGAGCGCCGCGGCGGCCACATCCAAGCCCCGCAACACGCACGACAGCGGCTCGAGCAGGGTGCCGGTGAGATCGTCGACGTGATCGGGCAGGTCGAACACGGCGTCATCCAGGTGCGCCGCGCTCACGGCAAGGTACTCGGCGAAGCCTCCCGGGTCGAGGTCGGTGGCGACGAACTGGGCGCACAGGGAGGAGTGGCCGGTGAGACAGAGGTCGCATCGCCCGCAGGGCACGTGGTGGGCGAGGGCCACCCGCCGCGGTGGCTGCCCCGGTTGCTCGAGCACCCCGACCACTTCGTGGCCGAGGACGCGGCCGGGCTCGGCGGCGGCCGGTGCCGCTCGGAGAGGCGCCAGCTTCTCCAGATCGCTCCCGCAGAATCCGCAGGCCAGCACGCGCACGAGGGCTCCGTCGGAAGCGGGAACGGGTCGAGCCACCTTAGTCGGACGCAATCCGCCCCTGCCGTCGGTGACGACGGCGCGCATGGTCGTGTCAACCGCTTTCGAGTCCCCCCGGTCGCGGTCGCCCATACGCAGACGCCTCTAGCTCTCCCGCGCGAGGAAGAAGTCGGCCATCGAGGCCAGTGACTCCCGGGCCTCGGTCTCGGGCAGCACCGTGAGGTAGGAGCGGGCCTCAACGATGAGGCCGCGGGCCAATTCGCGCGCGTAGTCGAGCGAGCCGCTCGCCTTCATGAAACCCACGATCTCGGCTACCTGGTCGGGCGTCTTGGCTATGCCCAACCCGAGCAGTTCGATCAGTCGGGTGCGATCGACAGACGGCGCGTTGTCGAGGCAGTGGATCATCATCAGCGTGCGCTTGCCTTCGACCACGTCGCTCAGGTGGTCTTTCCCGAGGGTGGCGCCGTCGCCGAGGATGTTGAGCAGGTCGTCCTGGATCTGGAAGGCGATGGCCGCGTTCTTGCCGAAGCGTTCCAGAGCTTCCCGCTCGGCATCGGAGGCGCCGCCCACGAGCGCGCCGATCTTGAGCGGCGAGATGCCCGAGTAGTAACCGGTCTTGCCGAGGGCCATGAAGAGGTAGTCGTCGGCCGTGAGGTCGTACACGTCGTCGCGCACCCAGCCCACGTCGAGCGCCTGGCCTTCGATGGTGCGCGCGCTCATCTCGCCGATGGCGTCGAGCACGGCGATCTTCGTGCGGTCGTCGAGCCCTTGATCGCGCACCACTATGGTGCACACGAGGCCGAGGGCGAAGTCGCCCGTGTTGATGGCCAGGGGGATACCGTGGGTCACGTGCACACAATCGTCGTCGCGGCGGAGCACGCTGGCATCCATGATGTCGTCGTGGATGAGGGCGGCGGCGTGGAAGAACTCGATGGCGCACCCGCTGGGGACCGCGCGGAGGGGGTCGCCGCCCACGGCCTCACAGGCCATCATGGCCATGACCGGCCGCACGCGCTTGCCGCCGCGGGCCACGAACTCGTCGAGCACACCGTAGAGGTAGGTGTGAAGGGGGCTCCCCTTCTCGACCACATCGAGATACTCGCGGAGGCGGCCGTCGATGATGGGCCGCGAGCGAGTGACGTAGTCCAGGAACAGCTCCAAGAGCTGGATCGCCTCCGTGGTTCGAAAAGCGGGCTTCGGAAGCCGCGCACCTACGCACCGGGGAGGCCGCGACTGCAGGCAAGGATGATAACACACGGGTCTCGCGCGACTTCACGCTGCGCCGGTGCCGCCGAAAGCCGCACGGACCCCTACTCCGCGCCGGAGACCTCCACATCGCCCAGCACGACGGCGGCGTCCGCCGAGCCGCCCGCGACTGCGGCGTCCGCGCGGGGTCCCTCGGGGCCGGCGGCGTCCGCGGCGGCGGAGGCTTCGTCCGGTCGCCGCACGTGGCTCTGGATGAGCTGCGCCACCAGCGCCCCCACCAGTAGTATGGCCATCGAGACGAAGAAGGTGGTCTTCATGGCCCGCACGAACTCGCCCATCACGAGGTCACGGCTGAACAGGCTGGTGACGAAGGCGACGGCCTCGGCCGGCGCCTGGGCCAACATGTTCCGCACCGCCTCAGGCGGTTCGCCGGTTGTGCCGCCCGCCCTCATCTCGCCCATGTTGGTCACGGCCGAGGTGACCCCCGAGATGATCTGCTCTTTGGCGGCCGCTGGGATAAGGGGCACCGCGTCGAGCTTCGCCGTCACGGTCTGCTCGAGGTACGCGATGGCCCGGTTCTGCAGCACGGCTCCCATCACCGCGATGCCGAGCACGGAGCCCAGCTGCCGCATGGTCGAGAGCACTCCGGAGGCCGAACCGGCCTTGTCGTCGGGTGCCGAGGCCATCACGGCCGAGGTCATCGGCGCGATGACGATGCCGATGCCGAACCCCGACACCATGAAGGGGAACACCAGCGGCTGCCGATGCGGTCGGAGAGCCAGCCCGAGAGGGGCGCGGCGAACACCACCACACCGGCCAAAGGCGTCATGAGCAACCCCGCCTTCACGGCTCCGTAGCCGAGGATGGCCTGGAAGAAGATGGGCAGGAGGAAGAACACCCCCATCATCCCGAACGTAAGGATCAAGCCGGAGATGTTCGCCACGGTGAACGTGCGTGAACGGAAGAGACTGAGTTGGATGAGCGGCTCCGCCTGCTTGCGCTCCCACAGCACGAACAGCACCAGACCGACGGCGGCGGCCACGAAGAGCCCGATGATCGTGACCGACGTCCACCCGAGCTTCTGCCCTTCAATGAGAGCGAACGTGAGCGCGAAGAGCGCGGCGCTCACCATGACCACCCCCACGTAGTCGATCTGCCGCACCGCCGATGGGTCTTTCGATTCCGGAACCACTCTCAAGGCAAGCACGAACACGAGCAGGCCGACGGGCACGTTCACGAAGAAGATGTACGGCCACGAGGCCGCCTCGACGATGAGGCCGCCGAGTGTGGGCCCCACCGCGACCGCGATACCCGTCACACCACCCCAGACGCCCATGGCCATGCCCCGCTCCTCTCGGGGGAACACGACCGCGATGATCGAGAGCGTGGCCGGCATCATCATCGCCCCGCCGAGTCCCTGGAGGGCCCGCGGTGATCAGCAGGACCCCGAACACCAGAAGATAGGCGTTCATCACCCACTCGACCTCGGAGAACCCGGTGTGGAAGTCCTCCATGATGCTGGGGATGGCGATGTTGACGATCGTGCCGTCCAGCAGGAGCATGAACAGCCCGATACAGAGGATGGCTAGAACGTGCCAGCGCCGCCGGCTGACTCGAATCCCGTCGGTAGAGGGCGGAACGCCCCTTGGGCTGACGGTCTCGTGCCCCAGGCCTAGTCCTCTTCGACGTCCAGGTTATAGGCGACTGCGAGGCGGCGGAGCCCTTGCAGGAAGTCCTCCTGCGCGGTCGCATCCATGCCTTCCAACGCCTGCTGGACCTCGGTGCGCCTCTGCGCTACAACTTGCCCGGCCATTGTCTTCGCCTTACTGGTCAGCTTCACCCGCACGACACGCCTGTCTTCGTCGTCGCGATCACGGTCGACGAGGCCCATGCGTGCAAGAGGGTTGATGAGGCCGGTGGTCGACGGGGTGGTGATACGCAGGCCGCGAGCCAGGTCACCCATCGTCAGGGGACCGTGTTCCGCGAGATGCACGATGGCCCGCACCTGCGCCGTAGAGACACCTTGATGGATCACCTTACTCGGGATGCTGGAACTCAACGTGCGCCCCAGCCCCGGAACCAGCCTGAGTACTTCGCTCACGACCATATCGCCCTTTTCGGGGGTCTTGCCCATCATCTCCATCTCCTGCCTATGTGCCTACGCGACCATGAATACAACCCGACATCCCTCCCGTGCAGACATCCTGCGGGACGAACGGACCATGGCGGCCGGCACCGGCCGCTCACACCTGATCGAGCAACCGGATCTTCTGCTGCTGGAACTCCTCATCCGTGATGATGCCGTCGTCACGGAGCACGGCGAGATCGCGGATCTTCTCTATGGCAGACCGCTCGAACGGCGAGGCCCCGCGGGCCCGCTTGCGCAGGTCGTCGGTGAACACCTCGGTCTGGTCGCGGAAGTCGGAGGCTATCTTGCGGAACTCTTTCGTCAACTCGGTTGCCGCCTTCCTGAGTTCCTCCGCCCTGCGCGAGAACTCCTCATCCAATTGTGCCACACCGACCTCCCCTTTGCTTGCGTTCCCTACAGACCCGAGACCGCGACCCCGCCGTCGAGGATCTTGAACCCCTCGATCTCCGCCTGAACCACCAAGCGCTGCTCGGCGCTGTAGATAGGGTGGCAGGTAGCGAGGGATATCTCCTCGACCCCGCGCTGCTTGACGGTATCGACCTCATGCGGCAGCACGATCACTACCCGGGTGATCTTGTATCTGAACACGGCGTAGGGAGCGGCGAACTCGATGGTGTCGCCCGGCTCGAGCTTGTCCAAGTTGAAGAAGGGCGCACCGTATGTGGTGCGGTGGCCCGAGATCACAAAGTTGCCGCTGGCTCCAGGCAGGGGAGTCTCGGGCCAATGACCCGGCCCCTCACGCAGATCGCCGCGTCCGGTACCTTCGATCACGATCACGTCGACGCCGATCTTGGGTATCACCAATCGCCCGAGAGGCGTGCCGCCCTTTCCGTTCGATGACTCGGCGAACTCCTGCGCGCGGCGCGCGAGATCCTCCATGACTGCTCGACGCTCGGCTTCCCTGGCGGCATCCAACACCTGCTGCTTCTCGTCTTGGTCGAACTTGTCGACGACGACCATGCCGGTCTGGAGCAACTCCGCCGGCGACTCATCGAGTCCCGGCGCCGCCTCCAGGAGCTCACGCTCCAGCGCGCGCTGCTCCCACCAGGTGATGCCCCACGTACCCGCCGGGTAGGCGATCACGAGGAGACCGCCCAGGATGAGCAGGTTCGAGACTATCTTCTTCCATCCGCGCTTGCCGCGCGACCGCTGCTTCATGCCTGCCTCCGCCCCTGGTCCACCCGTGCTGGGGGCCGAGCGTCTTTGTTTGGTCGTAACAAATACTTTTCCCAAGCTCGACGTACCCTAATCGGCTCAGGTTCCCGTAGGGGCGCGCCACGAAGGAGTCTCTGCGGGTTCTCGTGCGCCAACAGAGCCACGTCCGCTTCCGGCGCCCACTTGACGAGCGCCTCTAGTCCCTCCGTGAGACTCGGTGGCCGGCGCGAACTGAAGTGTGCGTCACTGGCCACGAGAGCCATGTTACCGTCGGCCACCAAGCGCAGGAAGGCCTTCCGCGCCGCTACCCCGAACGTGCCGAGCACGCTCGGAAGCGTACCCTGAGCGACCGCTCCCATCTTGAGGAGCGCTTCCAGCTTCTCTGGTTCCCGCTGAACCCTGTCGTTACGTTCGGGATGCGCGAGCACAGGAAGATACCCCTGCAGACGCCAGCGGAACACCGCATCCTCAGCCCGCATGGGCCAGCCGCCGTGAGGCATCTCTATGAGGAGCGCGCGGGTGCCCTCAGACATGGTCATGGCCGGAAGATCTTCAACCTCGAGCGAAGCTGCAAAGGAGAACGTGAGTTCGTAGCCAAGATGGAGGCGGACCGGTATTCCCGCGAGGTCGATCGCAGCCTGTGTTTCGACGAGAACCGGTGGTCCGATGGCCAGGGCCGGGTCGCCCCAGTCGCGCACGTGCGGAGTGCAGATGATCTCATGCACGCCCGCCTCGGCGGCGGCACGGGCGAGATGGAGCGCTTCGGCCATGTCGGCGGCACCGTCGTCGAGGCCTGGAAGCAGATGTGAATGGGTGTCGATCATAACCAAGAACCGTCTGGTGGTTTGCGGTGAATAGTATCGGTCACCGAGGCGCCGACGTTCCAAGTATAGTGGAAACTCAACTCGGCCAACGAGAGAGCGCAGGGGTGAGGAGATAGGCGGCCACGATGTTTGACACCGATGCGGTCTTCGAATGGGTCCTCGGCAATCTGTATATGGTGGGCGGAGCAGTCGGCGCTGTGCTCCTCATCACGCTCGTCGTCCTGCTGTTACTGGTGCGCAGGCGCAAACTGAAGGGGCCGTCGATCGAGGACGCTTTCGGGGTCCCCGAACACGACGCGTCAGTGCAAGGATACGTGGACCCATACGTGGACCCGGAGGCCGGCCAGGCGGGATCGCTCGGCGGTTTCGACCTGGATTCCGCTCCGGTGACCGGTCAGGCGCCGGCGACGCCCCCTCCCTCGGGCCCCCAGGAACCCCTCCCGCCCGACGCGCCCGATGCCTCCTCGCAGCGCCAAGCCGCGCCGGCAGTGCCGGCTATCGCCTCTCCTTTTGCGAACGCTGCAGCGCGGGTCGGGCCATCAGCCGGCGACGACCACGTTCGCAAAGTCATGGCCGGCCTGCTCGAAGGGCAGGGCGGCTTCAGCGGGCCGGAAATGCGAAGGCTCGAACTCCTGCGCCCGGAGAAGATCCTCGAGGCAGTCGACGCACTGGAACCCACCATCTCTGGGCGTAACAAGGGCACCGCCCTCGCCCGCCTCGCGAAGATCCGCCAGCACGCAGAGCTGCTTGCCACCGGCGCTCCGATCGCGCACCCCAGTGCTCCGACGCAATCCGCCGAGGTAGCCGACGCAGCACCGCCGGCGGAGTCGATGGCGCGGGAGACCTTGCCGGACGCGGAGCAGACGTGGCCCGACGAGCCCCCGGAGCCCGCGGCGGAACCATCCTGGCAGGAGCCTCCCATGGAGGCTGTGGCGCAAGAGCCTGCCGCCGAGCAGTCCTGGCCGGAGCCCGCCTGGCAGGAACCAGCCGCGGAGCCGCCCTGGCCGGAGCCGGCCGCAGAGCCGCCCGCGGAGTCGGGCTGGCAGGAGCCTCTCCCCGACGTGGACCTCGAAGGGGTCCCCTCGTGGCAGCACAGCTTGACTCCGCCACCAGAAACCGTCCCACCCGTTCCACCCTCAAAGATACCGGACGCGGAGAGCAATCTCCCCATGGAGCCCGTGTTCCAGCGCAACACCCCCCGAAACGACTCCCATTGGCTTCCTGGCGTTCCGGCGGTTCCGGCGGTCACGGTCGACGCAGCCTCAGATGGCGCGCCCGTCCCCACGGCGGCGCTACCCTCAGACGTTGCGCCGGCGGCGCCCGAGCCGGCGGACGAACCTCTCGATCTCGGCTCTGACGAACCGACTGACGGGCCAAGCGATCTCGTCCTGGACGAACCAGCCGAGGAACAGCCGGCCGGGGAGCACGCGATCGAGGAAGATGAGGAGCCGGAACCGACCCCGGATACGTGGGACATCCACGAGAACCTGGTGCCGATGGGGCGCGCGGAATCCCGCGCGGAAGTCTCGGGAGTCGGCCGGGACAACAAACCCGAGTACGAGCCGGAACCGGTCGAGGGGCCGGGCGGCAGGATCGAGCAGGAGAGCCGTACTCTCGAGCCTCTGGAGGTGAGGCTCGAGACGGCCGAGGACGTGCTCGCCCTGGACGCGGCGGAACAGACCGACGCCCTGGCCTTCCTCAACCCCTCTGAGTTGGGGCGCGCGTTCGCCGCCGCCACCGAGAAGCAACTCAAACTCTCGGTGATCGACCTCCTCTCACACCTAGAGACGGTCGAAGCGTTAGAGGCGCTCCAGGCATGCCTCGACGACCCAGACCCAGAGATCCAGCTCTACGCCTTGGACGCCGCCGAGAGGCTGCTGGGCGAAGAGTGACCCTGCGGAGGCACTCCGGCCTCGCGCCCGGAGACTAGCCGCTTCGACCGCCCAAGATGGCGCGGGCGGCCGCCTCTATGCGCTCCCCATCGAGCCCCGCGCGCCAGGCCACGAACGGCGCCCGCCGTTCTAGATCAAGAGGTTGCCGCCGCGTCTCGGTCTGATCCAACGCCGCGGCGTCACCGCCCGATTCCCACACCATGAGCAAACCGCCCGCCACGTCGACCGACCGTGAGGCCACCGGGGCGAACAGTACATCGGCGATGCCGGCGGCCAGGTAGCCCAGGCTCAGGGCCAGCGAGCCGATCTGCCGCACCCTCATCTCGGACCCGGCGCCCTCTCCGGCGAGGCGGGCGAGATCGGCGTAGCCGAATGAGTAGCCGTGCGGACGGCCCGCCTCCAGCAGGACCACCTCGACCTCGGCGCCTTGGGCGGGTCCAGTCGAGGCGCCGCCGGCCGAGACGGCTGCAGACGGCGCGGCCGGCCTCCGCACCACCCCCGCTCCCCGAACAGCGGCGAAGGAGACCTCACGGGTGTAGTCGGCCGTGTAGGCGATGGCGACATCATCCATCGTCTCTCCGTAGGCCACCGCGAGCGCGGCGCAATAGGGAGCGAGCCCGTGCTTCGCGTTCAGGCTCCCGTCGACGGGGTCCACTATCACCTTCACCGCCCCCACGGGACCGGTCACTACGCCGACTTCCTCCGACACTACCGAATATGGCCCCGGGGCCGATCGGGCCAAGACCGCAAGCATGGTGTCCTCGGTCACGCCGTCAAGGGCGAGAGTGATGTCACCGCCGCCGCCTCGGCCAAGCACCGTCCGTCCGGCGGGCGTTCCGGCCAGCGGCGCCACCGCCAGCTTGCCCGCGGCAGCCACGGCCTCCAGAGCCTCTAGCCACTCGACCTCAGATCTGCTGAGCGACCTCGTGTATCCCTGCGTCACCCGGTCCTCCCTTCAAGACAACCGCCTCGGCCGGCGGCGGGTCGCCGCCCCGCTCCGAGTGCCGAAACCATAGCACCGAAGTCGTTCGTAGCCACTAAGCCTGGGGTCCGGTATCCTCTAGAGACGAAGCGATCACTAGACGGAGGGAAGATCCGTGCTTAGAAGACTATGCAGGTTGACGCTCGGGATCGCCGCGGGCACAGCCGCCGTGTACTACCTCACATCGGATCGCGGCCGCCGCACGCTCGACCGTGCTGTCGAGCGCGTCAAGGATTCGGGCTTGGACATCCAAACGATCCTGCCCACCATGGGGACGAGTCATACGAACAGCCCGAACGGCGACCACGACAGCTCGATCGAGGCGAAGATCGAAGAGACACGCCGCCGGCTGCGCGAGCGGTTGCGGCAGGCACAGAGCGACGCGGAGGAGTCCGCGGACCCGAATCGATGACGTGTCGCCTCCCCAGACCGCGCTGCGGTAGATCGGTCGAGGGGCGGCACGGTATCCGCAGGAGCGTCCGCCGGTGGGCGGCCATGGCTCTTCTCGCCGGAGCCGGCGCCGCGGGCTACATGCTGTTCGAATCCCAGTGGCTCCGCGGCCGAGAGGCGCCCCTGCTCGTAGACGGATTGCCCGAGGAGCTCGGGGGGCTCCGCATACTCCATATCTCCGACGTCCATGCCGGGCAGCTGGGGATGAACCTCCGAACGCTTCGCAAAGCCGTGAACTGGGCGGAGCAGCGCCATCCCGACCTCGTCGTGCTCACCGGCGACATCCTCGGCGGTCGTCTCGGCCAGACCGGATGCTTGGACATCCTGTCCCGGCTGAAGGCGCCTCTGGGCGTGTTCGCGGTATTGGGCAACCACGAGTACGGGCTCAGCAAGAACCCGCTCACCAGCGCCCCCGGCCCGATCCCCTGGGAACGCGCCGGCATCACCCTACTGCGCGACACGTGCGTGCCCATCGTGTGGCCGGCAGACGACCCGCGGGAGACGGCGACCGTGACCGTGTGCGGAGCCGACTACATCACGGGCGGTCATCCCCTGCTGGACGGGATCACACCCGACGCGGACCTGGCGGTGCTGCTCACCCACCTGCCTCCCGATCCCACAGACCCGCTGGCGGAGAAGTTCCATCTCGCCTTCGCGGGGCACACGCACGGCGGCCAGATACGCCTGCCCACGCCGTGGGGCCTGCGGTCCCTTCACTCGGAGGGTCTCCCCTACATCGAAGGCGTACACCGCTGGGGCCGAGGGCTACTCGTGATCTCCGCGGGCATAGGCACGACGTTCTTGCCGTTCCGCCTGTTCACGCGTCCGCAGGTCGTACTGTACCGTCTGACCCCGGGTGGTTCTGGTATACATGGGGTAGGCAAAGAGTGACGGGACACAGCAGGACGGCGCGCCACGGAGCGCGCCCCAGCCACGGAGGTGTTACAGGTGCGAATGGACGAGACACTGCCCGGCGACATGGCCGTACCCCCGGCCGCTCTGGCTGAGGACTCCCACCCCCTCGTAGCGGAAGAAGTCATCGCCACGTACGTGGCCAACGCCGTGCGCTGCGTCCCTGGGGTGACTCAACTGCACGGAACGGCGTGGCAAGAACTCTCCAAGAAGGTGCACATCGCCGCGCCCCGGAAGGGAGTGACGATCCGCGAGGTGGCGCCCGGCGAGATCGAGGTGGATGTGCACGTGTCGGTGGCGTGGCGCACGGTCATCCCCGAGTTGGCCGCGGCGGTGCAGACCGCCGTCGCTCAGACCGTCAACAAGATGCTCGACCTCACGGTGCGCAAGACCACGGTCTTCGTGGACGAGGTCGACGCTCCGCCCGAACTCAGCTGACCCATGCCGGCCTACGTCGAGGTGACCACCGCATCGCAGTCGCTCCTCCCGAGCCCCTGCCCGGAGTGCCTGTGGTGGCAGACGCCCGACGGACCGGAGCCGGCGTACGACGGACCCGAGCGTACGCGCGATCGCCCGGACCCCAGACCTGAACGCACACGCGACGACCCGAAGCCGTCTTCAGGCGAAGTCGCGCTCGCGGCGAGGTTGGCGTGGATGCACGACATCGAGCGGAGCTGGGGCAGCGTCGGCTTGGTGGCGGTGGAGGGACGCGAGGTCCTTGCATCGATCCAGTTCGCCCCGGCGAGCGCGCTCCCCCGCACCCAGGTGCTCTCCCCGGGCGCGCCGCCCGGCGAGTCGGTGCTGCTCTTCTGCCTGCGCGGAAGGGTGGGCCGGCCCAGCGTGGAAGCCGAGGAGCTTCTGCACCGTGCTATGATGCACCTTCGCCGGAGACATGTGCGCCACGCGTATGCGTACGCCCGGCCACTGGGCTCGAAGAGTCTATGTGGAATACGTAACCTCTTCGGCCTTGAGTTCCTGGAAGCGAACGGTTTCACGGTGGTGCGGGCCATAGGCTCGGCATACCTCGTGCAGACCGATCTGGCCGGCCTGGCGCCCGCGGTAGCCGAAGCCGGTTGGACGGTACGCCGCCTCCTCGGCGCCGGCGGTCAACCGAGCCCGGCGACGTTCAACCAGTCGTGACACGCGGCCCCTGGGCAGGATTCCCAGGCGCGGCCGACGAAACCAGAAGGCACTGACCATGGTCCGATCCCGATCCCACACGGCAGGCGGCTCGTTCCACGCGACCGACCGAGGTCGCTTCCACTTTGTCCTGCTCGCCCTCATGGCGGCGATCTTCCTCCTGACGGCGGCTGTTCCGGCGGCGTGGGGCGCCCCAGACGAGCTGACCGCCCGGCGTGCCGAGGTGCTCAAGCTCAAGGCCCAGATCGAGGCACTTGACGTGGAGATCTCGCACGTCGTGGAAGACTACGACGAGGCCCAGGTGCTCCTCGGGGAGGCGAAAGACCGGGAGGTCATGGCTGAGGCCGCCGCCGTGCAGGCCAGAGACGACTTCCACGAGTCGCAGGACGTCGCCTCAGTGCGACTGCGCGGCGCCTACATGAGCGACAGGCTCGGCATCTTCCACTTGATCCTCACCAGCTCCGACATTGCCGAGTTGATGGCCCGAGCCCGCGGCCTCCGAGACATCCTGGCCGCCGATCGTGACACGCTCACCGACCTGGAATCCCGGCGTGAGGAACTCGTCCGCCGGGAACAGGAGCTCACCGCGGAACGCGAGGAGCGCGAGAGGATAGCCGCCGAACTCGAGGTGAAGCGGGAGCGAGTGCTCGTACTGCTTGACCGACGTCAGAAGGAACTGGCCTCCGCCGAGAAGGACGTCGTGCGCCTCGTCGAGGAAGAGCGGGCTCGGGAAGAGGCCGAGAGAGCGGCGGCACTGGCGCAAGAGGCATCCCGGCTGCGGGCCGCGGCCCTGGCCGAAGCCGAGAGGCGCGCGGCCACCACCTCGACCACCAAAGCCACGGCGACGACCACGCCGCCCACAACGACCGCCGCATCCCCTCCATCGACCTCCACACGCACCACCACCGGCGCCACTGCGTCCACCGGCACCACCGGCACGACCTCACCCTCGGGGACCACGACCACCCGGCCCCCCACGACCACGACCACCGACCCACCCTCCGCGCCGCCGCCCTCTTCGGTCGGGGCGCGTGTGGTCGAGATCGCCAAGACCCTCCTCGGGATCCCATACGTGTGGGCGGGCGAATCCACCAGCGGCTTCGACTGCTCCGGACTCACCAAGTATGTGTACGCCAAGGTAGGCATACAGCTGCCGCATTCTTCGCGCATGCAGTTCGGCATGGGTACAGCAGTCGGGTACGGCGACCTCGCCCCCGGCGACCTGGTGTTCTTCGGCAATCCTATCCACCACGTGGGCATCTACGTGGGCGGCGGCAACTACCTGCACGCCCCCTATACGGGCTCGGTGGTGAAGATCTCCTCGATGGGCCGCTCCGACTACGCAGGCGCCCGCCGATACTGATCGCCCGCTCTCCGACAGCTCTCACGGAACCGGATACAATAGCAGCGTGAGAATCATGAGCATCGCACCTCGAGAACCAATCACCGGCCGCCCCGCCAAGTTGCGCAGCCTGTGGCTGCCCACCCTCGTGGTCATGTTGCTCGTCGCAGGAGTCCTCGGCGGCCTCCTGGTGGGCCTGCCCGGCGGCGTCCCGACCCCCGCGACGGCCCAGGATGAGGCTCAGGCCCCCGTCTGGGTGACCACGGTCGAAGGGGCGGTCGTCCCGCCGCTCGCCGCGTTCCTGATGCGGACCATCGAGAAGGCTGAAGACGCGGGGGCCGAAGCCCTCGTAATCCAACTCGACACCCCCGGCGGCCTCGACGCGTCGATGCGCGAGATCATCCAGGCCCAGATCGAAACGCCCATGCCGGTGGTGATCTTCGTGTTCCCGCAGGGCGCCCGCTCGGCATCCGCAGGCGTGTACATGATGATGGGGGCCGATGTCGCCGCGATGGCGCCACAGACCAACCTCGGCTCGGCCACCCCCGTGTCCCTCACCGGCGAGATGGACGAGGCGATGCAGAAGAAGGTGGTCAACGACGCAGCCGCCTACATCCGCGGGCTCGCTTCTGAGCATGGACGCAACACCGAGTGGCCCGAGGAAGCCGTGCGCGAAGCCGTGTCGCTCACCGCCGAGGAGGCCCTCGAGATGGGGGTGATCGAGTTCGTCGCCGCGGACCTCGAGGACCTCCTGCAGCAGATGGACGGCTTCACCACCACGTCCAAAGGTGTGACGCTGAGCACCGCCGACGCACCCGTGGTGGAGGTGTCGATGAGTTGGCGTGAGCGCCTGCTGCATACCCTCGTCGACCCCAACATCATCTTCATCCTCATGGCGCTCGGCGTCTACGGCATCATCTTCGAGTTCCAGAACCCAGGGCTCGGCGTGCCCGGCATCGCCGGCGCGATCGCGTTGCTCCTGGCCGCCTACGGTCTGCAGCTGCTCCCGGTGAGCTACGTGGGACTGCTCCTCCTCGCCGTGGCGGTGATACTCTACGTCGCGGAGGTGAAAGTGCAGAGCGGCGGGATCATGGCCCTGGGCGGCACCGTGGCTTTGGTACTGGGTGGCCTCCTGCTCTTCAACGTCCCGGGGTCGGTGTTCAGAGTGAACTGGACCGTCATCGCGATAGTGGCTCTGGTTACCTTGGCGTTCTTCGCGTTCGTCGTGAAGGCGGTCGCCGCGGCACACCAGCGAAGACCGGCGTCGGGCAGCGAGGGTATGGTGGGCGAGACGGGCACGGCCCGCACGAGGCTCGCCCCCGCGGGGTCCATCGCGATCCACGGCGAGATCTGGCAGGCCGACGCCGTGGGTGATCCCATCGAGGCCGGCACCCGCATCGAGGTGGTGGGAGCTTCGGGCCTGCGTCTTCGGGTGCACCGCTGGGAGGAACCGCCAGACCAGTCCGCCCCGTCACCGTCCGACGCCACAGAGGACCACGGTCTTTCCGGCAGCTAGCCGTTCCGTTCGCATTCGACCACGACCCGTAGCCCAGGAGGCGCACAATGGAGTTCTTCACATCCGGGATAGCCATCATCGTGATCGTGATCGCCATCATCAGTTCGGCGGTCAAGGTCGTACCCGAGTACCAGCGAGGCGTCATCTTCCGCCTCGGGCGTCTGATCGACGCCAAGGGCCCGGGCCTGTTCCTCATCATCCCCATCGTCGACAAGATGGTGAAGATCGACCTGCGCACCATCACCATGGACGTACCGCCCCAAGAGGTGATCACCAAGGACAACGTGCCGGTGAAGGTGAACGCCGTGGTCTACTTCCGAGTACTCGAACCCTCACGCGCCGTCGTCGAGGTGGAGAACTACGTGATGGCGACGTCGCAGATCGCCCAGACGACTCTTCGCAGCGTGCTGGGCCAATCCGACCTCGACCACCTGCTCATCGAGCGCGAGCGCGTCAACGCCCGCCTGCAGGAGATCATCGACCAGCAGACCGACCCGTGGGGCGTGAAGGTATCCATCGTCGAGGTCAAAGACGTCGAGATCCCCTCCAGCATGCAGCGCGCCATGGCAAGGCAGGCCGAAGCCGAGCGGGAACGCCGCGCGAAGGTCATCGCCGCCGAGGGCGAATTCCAGGCTTCCACGAAGTTGGCCGAAGCCGCCAAGGTGCTCGACCAGACCCCCACGGCCCTCCAGCTGCGCTACCTGCAAACGCTCGTGGAGATCGGAGCCGAGAAGAACACCACCACCATCTTCCCCATCCCGATCGATCTGCTGACGCCGTTCCTCCAGCGCACGCTTACCCCGGCCGCCAAGGAGTAGCCCAACGTGTGCCTCGCTATCCCGGCCCGCATCATCAGCATCGACGGCATCAAGGGCGTCATCGATCTCGAGGGTGTGCGCCGGGAGATCTCGCTCATCCTGTGCCCCGAGGCACAGGTGGGTGAGTACGCCCTGGTTCACGCGGGATTCGCCATCAGCGTGATCGACGAGGAGCAGGCCCGACTCGGACTCGAGACGTTCGAGGAGTTCCGCCGCATACTCGAGGAGGGCGCGGCCTAAGCGCGCCCCCGCCGCACTCGAGGAGGGCGCCGGCTTGGCGCGCCCCGAGTGCGGCACGGCGGCGACGGCCGGCATCGCGTGGAGGCGAAGTCACTTCTGAGCCAGCTGCTCGAGCCCACCGAGCGCAGGCAGCCGACCCCGGGGGAGCGACTCGGCTTCGGAGCGGTGCCCTGGGGCGTGCTCGACGTGCTCGTGGTGACCCTGCTCTGCCTGCTCGTGCAGGTGATCCTCACGCCGATCGGCTACGTGGGATACGCCCGTCTGGCCTCACCCACGCCGGATCCGGCCGCCCTCAGGTTCTTCCTCAGCGCGATCACATCGTACTCGCTGACCCTGGCGATCGTCTGGTTGCTCGGAGTGCGCCGGCATCGGTCGTCGCTCGCGGAGTTGGGCTTCCGCCCCCTTGACCTGCGCGGACTGGTGGGCTTCCTGGCCGCACTCGCAGTCACGGTGGTGGGGGCCAACGTCGTGTTGGGGCTCGTGGCGCACGTGCCCCGGTCGCAAAGCCTGCTGGACATCGGCTCGGGCACGATCGACATCGTCCTGATCGGCGCCCTCGTGGTGATTGCGGCGCCCCTGGCCGAAGAGACGCTCTTTCGAGGCTACCTGCTCCAGGGACTCGCCCACCGCATGCCCTTCTGGCCGGCTGCCGTCATCACCTCGGCGGTGTTCGCGCTGGCCCACGTCTGGTGGCAGTTGTACGTGCCCATCTTCGTGCTCGGCTTGGCCTTCGCGTGGCTCTTCTGGCGCACCGGCTCACTGTGGGCCCCGATCGCCGCCCACGCCACGATCAACGCCACCTCGCTCGCCGTGGCCCTGCTCGCCCTGAGGTAGGCGGCGGTCGGTCGCGGCGGCCGGGCGGCGGCCGGGGGCCCGGGCGAGCGGCCTCCCGAGGCGGTGCCGGGCGATGACAGTATCCGGCCAGCCGACACCCGAACCTGCGACCTCCTGGAGGCGACGACGGGTGGCGCCTCGCGCAAGCATGCGTCCGAAACCCGCGCCCTCCCGCAGTCACAACCTCCCGGGCTTGCAGCAACAGCAGGGATAGGCTATATATACCGCCCCGCAGTTGCGTGGGGGTATAGCTCAGTTGGGAGAGCGTCGCGTTCGCATCGCGAAGGCCAGGGGTTCGAATCCCCTTACCTCCACCTCACATGACGAAGGCCGCCCGCGAAGACGGCCTTTTCTCTTCTCGTGGTCCCATCGTGTCGAATGGGCGTCGGGGGGCCTCCATTGGCTACGAATAGTCGTCTGCGCTCAATCCGGCGTCACGCATGATGGATGCAAGGACCTTCGGATGTAGCGTCCTCCCCGCGTGCACCGGGACCGTGACTCTCCTACCGGCCTCGTTGCGCATAATGGCGTGGCTGCCCTTCTGGCGCACGACCTCGAAACCGTGGGACTGCAGGACCTGCATCGCCTGGGCCGCCGTCACGCGAGGAGCGCGTGGGGTCATACAGCGACGTTGAGGGTGAGCAGGCTCACCGTGTCGTTCCGGGGGATCTCCTCACCGCACGCCAGCCGATCCTCCACATGAAGTGCGATCGCCTCCTTGAGGTTCTCCACCGTCTCCTCGAAGGTGATCCCCTGCGTGTAGCAACCCTGAAGCTCAGGACACTGTCCCCAGTAGCCGTCTTCGTCGTGCCCGATGACTGCGCTGAAGCGGTACTCGGTCATTCCGGCCCCTTGTTTGGTCTTTGGACCCGTCCTCATGATACATCGCCGCGCCGCGAACAATGTCGCCGGACGGGAAGACATCTGGGTCCTTCTTGTATTCATCGCGGTCGCCATGGTCTCCGTGCTTGGCGTGATGATCGCCGGGCGCTATCGTGGCAACCATGGGTGTCGCTCTCTCAGCTGGTCTCGTCGTCTTTGGGCTCCTCGCCTTCGCTCTCACCCCCTGGGCGGGAGATCATCTAGCTCGCCTGTCCCTGGACTTCCTCCCTTGGGGTCGGGAGGACGGCGTTGACTGGTACGCGGCAAGCCACAAGGCGGGCCAGTCTCCCGGGCCGCCGCAGGACTCTACGAAGCCCTGTCTAGCTCCGCCAGTATTCCACGCAACTGTCTGGCCAAGACCGGCAGATCGACCGCAACGATCGCCCAGATCACTTGGAGATCGACGTTGCAATAGCCGTGGATCAGACGGTCGCGTGTCCCTGTCATCTCCCGCCATGCCAGGTCCGGGTGGAGCGCACGCACCTCGGGCTAGACGTTCTTGGCCGCTTCCCCGACGATCTCCAGCAGGCGCGCCGTAGCGAGAGCACCGACCTCGTCGCCACGCAGATCGTCGATAGACCGACCGCGCCACAACTCCGAGCACTTGTCCGCCGCCTCCAGCATGTGCCGAAGACGAGTGACGTCACGCTGCTTCATACAGAGTCAGCGCTTCGTTCAGAACCTGCGATCGAAAATGTGGGCTGAGGAACCCCTCGGTCTCAAGATCCACCTCGCGGCCAATCAGAACGGACAACTCCTCCTGAATGCGGAAGAAGCCGAAGCCGGGGACTCTGCATGGTTCGAACTCCACGAGGATATCGACGTCGCTCTCCGGTCGATAGTCCGAACGCAACGCGGACCCGAACACCGCAAGCCGACGGATGTGATTCGCGCGGCAGAAGTCGGCGAGGGCCGTGGGATCTATGTGAAAGGGGAGATCGGGCATGCCCACAGTGTAGCGAACGCGTCCGCCCTCCTCAACAGCCCTCGGCCTCCGAACAAACACCGACCGAGTGCTGCTGCCAAGCTGCGGGACCGGGACGCGTTGCCGCACGTGACCTTGACAGGCGACCCTGTGGCTCAGCGGCCGCATCTCCTGCCCCCGAGGGCTGTGCGATACTTGTCATCGGAGTACGGCAGTAGCCCGACGCTTCGCGGGGGGACCGCGCACTCGGCGACCCCCTCGACGTCGAGGTCCACTACAGCATTTGGGTCCACTACAACATTCGGGGTGCAGCTGTGAAGTTACGCATCAAGTTCCATCCGCTTCTATTCCAGTCATCCTTGGCGGCAGGCGGTGTTGCCCTGATGGCCTTCAACTACCTGCAATTCGCTATCCCGCACGACGCGGGTCCGATCACCTCGGCCGACATCTCCTGGAGTGCCATGACGGCGGGACAGGTCGCTCTCTACGCGCCCCTCACGGTGGTCATGCTGGCCTTCACGCTCCTCAACTTCGCTCTGACCGTGTATTTCCTCTACCGCCTGGTGAACTGGCTCGGGGAGCCGGGAGCCTACAGCGCCTTCCGGGACAACGCACAGGGGAACCAGAACGCCGGCATCTTCGCCATCGTGGCGTCGCTCGCCATGACGGTCAACGTGTTCTGGGCTCCGTTCGGCTTCTTCGTCCCGCAGATGTCTTCCAGCATGCAGGCCATGATGGTGCCGTCGCTCGTGGTGTTCGGCGTGCTGTTGGCGGTCCTCGTCTACCTGGAAGTGACGTTCGGCCGAACCTGGTTCACCGAAGGCGTCGACCGGACCAAGTTCAACTTCATCTGGCTGCTCGATACCTTCGCGTTCGGCCTCGTTGCTTTGACCGGGTCGGGCATCATCGCCACGTCCACCAACGACCTGATCGACGACATCGCCGCCGTCGGGACCGTGTTCGCCCTATCTGTCGGACTGGCTGTGCTGCTCTACAAGGTCGCCTATCTCACGTACAACCACGTGAAGGCGGGGAGACTCCCGGCCGACCCGATCCTGCCCGCGTTCTTCTTGATCGTCCCGATATCCTGCCTGTTCGGCCTGAGCGCCTACCGGGTGGCCGGCTTCCTCCAGCCGCAGGTGGCGTCAGGCTCGTCCGGACCCCCCGCGCTGCTGATCACCGCCTCCTACTAGTACTTTGTTACACCCTCCGATGGAACAGAACCAACTGGTGGAGGTCGACGGGTTGATCGCAGGTGCGGCAGCGGCCGTTCCAACAGCGCAGGAGGGGCTGCAGGAGCAGCACCGTCTGCG
>Ga0180009_10000290_pt1 | contig 71612 bp, 60 predicted proteins | sample OS_PC_MetaG_FD_123537 | JGI IMG/M metagenome (GOLD analysis project Ga0180009, IMG submission 123537) | Groundwater microbial communities from the Aspo Hard Rock Laboratory (HRL) deep subsurface site, Sweden - OS_PC_MetaG | ecosystem: Environmental > Aquatic > Deep subsurface > Groundwater... | reverse complement strand
GCGACACAATGATAATCCCAAACCATTTACTTGGACGAAATCAGTTGAAACCATCTTAGAGAAAGTAAATCGTGCTCGTCAAAACGCAGCATTTCATGCTGCAGTTTAGGACACTACACTAGCAGCGATCCGGCACGCGAGGTGCGTTCGCGCTTTGCCTCGATCATGGGGCGCACCTATCAGCGGCTAGGGGATTACCTGACCGCGCGGTCGCTGCTGGAAGAGGCACGGGAGCTTGGCAAATTGTCACCTGCCGAACACGTCGTGGTGGAGTTGGAGTTGGCCGACAATCATTTTCTGTCAGGCCGTTTCGAGCAGGCCGAAGCGGCGTACCGCGAACAGCTCGGGCACGACCTTGATGCCACGATACGCGCCCGGGCACTGGCCGGGCTGGCGCGCACGCTGGCGCAGGCCGGTGACGCCGCAGAAGCCATGGAATTGCTCGATGAAAGCATCCGTCTGACGCGTGCCGATCCTGCGGTCGAGCCAAGGCGGCTGGCGCAACGGCTCAACGATGCCGGTTCAGCCCGGTTTCGCCTCGGTGAATACAAGCAGCCGTCGAACTGCTGGATGAAGCCCTGCTGATACGCCGACAACTGGACGCAGCCGATTCCACCCGGCCGGCTGGACCGGCCACGGCCACGTTGCTCAACAATCTGGGCCTGATGCACTACCTGGCCGGCGACCCAGTGCGAGCTGAACCGGCATTGCGCGAAGCGCTGGTGCTGCGGCGTGATCTGCTGGCATCCGATCATCCCGATCTGGCACAAACATTGACCAATTTGGGCCTGATGCTGAAAGACTACGGTGACAGCAATGAGGCGGTGCGGTTGCTGCGAGATGCGCTCAAGGTGCGCGAGACGGCGCTGGAGCCTGATCATTACCGCATTGCCCAGGCACGCCTGAACCTGGCCATCGCTTTGCGCGAAATCGGCGACGTCAGCACGGCCGAGCCGTTGTTTCGCGCGTCACTCAAGCAACTGGTCGAGCAACTGGGTTCCAACCATCCGCAGGTGGCAGTGGTACATACCGAATTGGCGGCATTGCTGCTGGCCACCGAGCGGATCAAGGCCGCCGAGACCGAGTACCGCCGATCGCTGGAAATAAGACGCGCGGCGTTACCGGCCGGCCATCCTCACATCGCCTGGAGTCTGCTCGGGCTGGGCCGTGCTGCACAGGCGCAAGGCCGTCTGGAGGAAGCGCGCGCACTGGTCATCGAAGCCGCTGAAATTCGCCAGGCAGCCTACCCTGAGAACAACCCGTTGCGACGCGAGGCAGAAGAGCTGCTGCTGGAATTAATTGGCGATGATTGAACAGGGGAAAAATTCAGTCTGGTGTTGATCGCTTTAGTTGAACGTCGTGATTAAGACTTGCATTAAGGTGTGGCTATGGTGTATCACGATCGTGGGTGGCCTATCTCCCGATCTCCCGCCTCAATTTGCGGATCGCCAGCGCAGTCAATTTTCCGATTGAACGCAATCGTTATATTGTACCTTTCACTATGCCTTTGATCTCTTCGATAGAGAGGCAGCCACCCCGCATGTGAATAACAGAGTGACAGTTCGGGCAGACAGGACGTAAGTCTTTCACCGGATCGACGACTCGCTCCCCCGTGGTCTCAGCAAGCGGATTCAGGTGATGAACGTGAATGAAACCTGCAGCAAATGATCCGTAGTGTTCTTCGAAGTTGAAGTCGCAGATGACACATGAAGAGCCGTGGGCCTCAATGCATTTCACACGTGCCGCTGTATTTCGTTCATAGGCATTGACGTGAACCTGTTTTGTTGCTCCCTCTTTGAGAAGTCGCACAATAGATGATTCTTCGGCCGATTTGATCTCGCCGATAGCTGGGTCGTATTTCGAAACAATGGCAACTAGATAGGATTTGTTGAAGAGATCCTTGTAATCTGTAGTCTTTAGGGATGGATTTGCGCTGTACAGACAGCAAAACTCAACAATTTCTGAATTGGCGATTTGTCGTGGCTTTCCGGTACTAGGAATGATCCCGATTCCCTTCTTCCGAACTTCAATTTTGAAGGTCTTCCCAGTCATAGTTTCCCAACTATGATTCTGCGCTTCCTTGGCGAATCGCAATAGCTCTTTTGCAGTGAGTTTCATGTGAACTTCCAGTGCGATCTAACGATTTAGCTAGGCGGGACGCGTAAGCGCGTCCAGCAGAGGCCTCACCGGACCAAAGTGATCTTGAGCGACTTGTTATAAGTAGCTCAGGACATCCACCATCCAGATGAGTTATTCTACAACATTTTTTTTCCATAGTTTTCACTTTGTTGGTTGTTGCATGCTGGGGTCTCTCCCTAACAGGTTTCACAAGCGAAGATGTGACAGTATGTTATTGTCGTAAGCAAGAATTTGTTAGCTGTGAAATTCATTCAAAAGTTCGCCATATGCAGAAATGATGGTGCCGACTGCCAGAATAATAAATTCGATAGTGCTGTATAGCCTTCTATTATTTTGCTGAAGAATTTTCACTAATTCGGAGATTTTGTCTGAATTTTCACAGAATTTAGTCGATGCTGCATCATTCACATTATCTAGGGCTGTATGAATTACTCCTTTGATGTCACGCCAAACAACGTAAATCCCATAAACCACCAATAATGCGCCACTCCTCGAAAACCACAGCCAATTACTGCTGATGAGGCTAGGCAATACTCCGGCAATCAATATGATGGATATGGAGAAAAATAGGATTTTCCAATGTGCGTCGATATCATGCAGTCTGGCTAGTGATTCCTTCATGACTCTCTATGGGTCAATATCTGATGTACATATTACACTCTAGAGCTTGAGACAACTACAGAAGAGTGACCAAAGATAGCTGAACTGTCGGCAGAGAGAAGTGGCTGACGACAGCTGACATCATAGCGACTATCCTACAACATTTTCAGCCAATCGTCATAGATTTCTCGGCATCGGTTGCTGCATGCTGGGGTCTGGCTCCAACAGATTTCGCCCTGAATATGCTCCATTCTACCGTGATTTCTGTGCAATCCACGTCTTACAATCACTGAGACAGTCACTGTGTGCGCCGTGCAATATGTGTAGTGAAGATGACTACATTGGCAGCAGTTTTACTGGTCGTCACGACTGTACGATATAATCCGCTGGAGCTCAATCACTCTGCTGTGTGTTTTGCTGATGTGCACGTCAGTGTTGTACGCAGTGGATGAGTCGAAGTCAAATCGGCACTCAAGGAACCGTTGATCAGGCCGCCACCGAGTTTGACAGTATTAGCTGGTCCTGAGCTTTCCTGATTGCTGTTGAAGCATAAGTTAAACGTGTGTACCATAAACTGGTGCTTACTGGTATCCAGAGGTTCAAGATGGCAAGGAACACAAGCATTACATTGGGTGGACACTTTGACGAGTTCATTTCTCAACAGTTGGCGGCAGGCCGCTACGGCTCGGCGAGTGAGGTAGTACGAGCAGCCCTGCGATTGCTTGAGGAACGCGAGGAAAAAGTCCGGGCTTTGCGGCAGGCAGTCAAAGTAGGTGAGGAAAGCGGGTTCGCCAATTACTCACTGGAATCGGTGATCTCCGAACTGGACGAGAACGCGAGTGGCTAAAGAGAAATTCCGGATCTCCCGAGCCGCTCGACAAGATTTGCTCCGAATTGGGCGGTTCACTGAACGCAGATGGGGGAAGGCAAAGAGAAACCACTATCTCGGGCAGCTTGATGAAGCCTTTGCGCTTATTGCTAAAAATCACTCGATCGGTAGCATCTGCGATGAGATTTATCAAGGTTACCGCAAGTTACCAGAAGGATCCCACGTAATCTACTACCGCGTAACTGACATGGTGGAAATCATTCGTATCCTTCATGAGCGTATGGACCCCGATTTACACAGATCATAGCTCCAATGAGTTAACCATTGACAAGAACCCTTGACTATGTCACTCTGAGAGTGGATCTGACCTGGGGCTAGACCTCACAGTAGGATCCACCGGGCCCGTAAGGGCCCTTTCTTTTTCACCTCTCCACGATTCCCTGGGCATGGCTGCGACTGGCCATGGTACAGAGTACTGGATCAAGTCTGCTGAAGTAGTTTCGCGCCCCCTTACGCTGCACGTATCCACATGGTTGGTACTTCTGGAACAGAAAGTACGCGTTCACGTCAGCGAGCTGGATGAAGTAGGAATGCTGAGAGTTTCGATGGACTGCATCCTCGACGATTGTTGTGATCGGTATCGCAATGCTCCTCTGCCCATAAGCGCTTGGAACTGGGTTGTAGCGCCGCATCTTTCGGCTTAGATTTCGAAGCTTCACTTCATCGGTTTGGTCAACGACCAGCAATCCTTTGTCGACGGGATTCTGAGGCCCCGGGAAATTTTTGTGCGACATAGTATTATGAAATCGCTGAATGAGTGTCGTCCACGCCATCTCGAAGATGTCTGTGCCGGGCTGCTTATCCCGCTTATCCACGACCACATTAATGATGCTTATATCGGGGAGCGCTGCCTGAAAATCTATGGCGTCCCGAAGTAGCCGCAAACGTATTGATTTGGGAATTCTCGCCAGTTGTCGCGGGCGATGTATGAAATCGGCTGCGTGTATTTCGTCACGAAGCTTAAAGCCATATTTTTGCTTCAGATCTCGCCTAAGCTCAATGATGGCTTCAAGTGTATTGTGCCACCGAAGTTCGTGGACTACAAAACCGCTTAAACAGAAGAAAGCTGTGGGGCTACCGGCCAGCCCGACATCACCGCTCTCATCTGCGTAGAGGAAATACACCTCAAGTCAACCCAGCAGTGGATTGTGATAAATAACTTGAAAATGTGGGCAAAAACCTCGAGCATTGAATACGGTGGTTAAAACGCTGGTTTTGATGTCGCCGACGCTCAAATTGTGGCGTATCCTGCCGAAAAACCCGGCAATTTCCATAAGGCCTTTCTGCACTATCCGCTTTTTCACGCGAATGGTGTCAACTTTTCCAACCCTCTGTATCGCCATTTTCTGATAGACCTACCTAACCTTCCCTGCTGGGATGATGCAGCAAAAGCGATCATGAGGCAAGTAAGGCATGATCAGGAATGGCCTCAAGCATCATGGCTGTACAACGTGAATTCTCGACAGTTCCAGGCGCAGGCAGGTGATGCATTGACACTGCCATCGGGCAGGGAATATAATGAGAATCACTCTCATTTAAGCTGATTTCGGTGTTATCCATGAACATCTCTTTCGCTAGATTCGGCCGCATCACCCGCTGCGGCACGATGCTGCTGCTGTGTGGTTTGCTGTTGTGCACGTCAGTGCTGCACGCAGCCGATGAAGTCAATGTCTACTCGGCACGCAAGGAGCAGTTGATCAAGCCGCTGCTGGAGCGCTTTACCGAGCAGACCGGCATCGAGGTGAACCTGCTCAGCGCCGAGGCCGGTGCCTTGTTGACGCGTTTGCGCAATGAACAGCGCAACACGCCGGCGGATATGCTGATCACCGTGGATGCCGGCAATCTGCAGCGAGCGGTGGAGGCCGATGTGCTGCAGTCGGTGGACAGCGAGGCGCTGCAGCAGCTGGTGCCGGCTCATCTGCGCCATCCCGACGGCCTGTGGTACGCCCTGTCGGTGCGTTCGCGGGTCATTTTCCGGCACCGTGAGCGCGTGCCCGCCGATGCCATCAACAGCTATGCACAACTGGCCGACCCGGCCTGGCGCGGGCGCATCTGTATCCGCTCGTCCGACAACATCTACAACCAGTCGCTGGTGGCGGCTTTGATCGAGCATCAGGGCGAGGCTGCGACCGAGGCCTGGGCCGCAGGCGTGGTGGCCAATCTGGCGCGTTCGCCGCAGGGTGGCGACACCGATCAGTTGCTGGCTGTGGCGGCCGGTGAGTGCGATCTGGCGGTGGCCAACACCTATTACTATGCACGCATGCTGAATGATCCACAGCAAAAGGCCACGGCGGAGCAACTGGCGGTGGTGTGGCCGGATCAGGATGGTCATGGTGCGCACATCAATATCAGCGGTGCCGCCATCACCCGACATGCGCCACACCCGGAGGCGGCTCGCCAACTGCTGGAGTTTCTGCTCAGCGAATCGTCACAGCAGTGGTATGCCGAGGTCAACAACGAATACCCCGTGCGTGAGGATGTGGCTGCCAGTGAAGTGCTGCGCGCACTGGGTGAGTTCAACATGGATCAGCTCAATCTGTCCGTGCTGGGCAAGAACAATGCCGCCGCTGTCATGCTGATGGATCGCGCTGGCTGGCGTTGATGCTCTGATGCACAACGCCGCCAGCGTGGTGTCGGCTCAACAGCCGCCGATTACAGCACGCAAGCCAGCATTTCGCCACATCCTGCCACGCAATTTGTGGGGCTGGAGCAGTGTTTTGCTGGCGCTGCTGCTGGCAATGCCGGTGCTGGTGATCGCCGGACATGTGCTGCTCGGTGAATCCACCGTCTGGCAGCATCTGCTGGCCACGGTGCTGCCGGGCTATCTGCGCAATTCCCTGTGGCTGGCCCTGCTGGTGGGCAGCGCCACCGTGCTCATTGGCACCGTGTGCGCCTGGCTGACGGTGATGGTCGAGTTCCCCGGTCGCCGCCAGTTCAGCTGGTTGCTGCTGCTTCCGCTGGCATTGCCGGCTTACATCACCGCCTACGCTTATGCGGGCATGCTGGATTTTGCCGGCCCGCTGCAGAGCGCCCTGCGCAGCTGGACCGGCTGGCAGGCCGGCGATTATTTCTTTCCCGGCATTCGCAATCTGCCGGGTGCTGCACTGGTGCTGGCGCTGGTGCTGTATCCGTATGTCTATCTGCTGGCGCGTGCGGCATTTGCCCAGCAGTCGGCCAATGCGCTGAACGTGGCCCGCAGTCTGGGACTGCGGCCGTTGGCGGTGTTCTGGCGCGTAGGCGTGCCATTGGCGCGACCGGCCATCATCGCCGGGCTGGCGCTGGTGCTGATGGAAACCCTGGCCGACTATGGCACGGTCAAGTATTTTGGCGTGCAGACCTTTACCACCGGCATCTTCCGCACCTGGTTTGGCATGGGTGATCGCGTCGCAGCGGCACAGCTGGCGTCGGTGCTGCTGCTGCTGATTCTGAGTCTGATTGTGCTGGAACGCTGGTCGCGTGGCCGCCGCCGCTTTGCCAGTGGCGGCTCGCGCTATCAGCAGATTGCCCGCTATCGGCCGTCATCGGGTTTGCGCTGGCTGGCCGTGCTTGCCTGTGCGCTGCCGGTGATGCTGGGTTTTGTGCTGCCGGCCGGACAGCTTGCCTGGTGGACTCTGAGCCAGGGGTTGGGGCAGTTTGATCGCGACTTTGCTGGCCTGCTGTGGAACAGTTTCAGTCTGGCCGGCATGACCGCAGTGCTGGCGGTGGCGTTGGCGGTGCTGCTGGCGTTTGCTGCCAGGATGCACCGCGCACTGGTGGTGCAGGCAGCCACGCGCATCGCTGGTATGGGCTATGCCATTCCCGGCACGGTGATTGCGGTGGGTGTGATCATTCCGCTGGCCTTGCTGGACAATCAGCTCGATAGTCTGTTGCGTGCCCGCTTTGGGGTGTCCAGCGGGCTGCTGCTGAGCGGTACGCTGGTGGCACTGGTGTTTGCCTATCTGGTGAGGTTTTTGTCGGTGTCGCTGCAAAGTGTCGAATCGGGCCTGGCCAAGATCAGCCCGGCCATGGATGTCAGCGCGGCCGGACTGGGTTGCCGGCCCTGGCAGATGCTGCGCCGGGTGCACCTGCCGCTGTTGCGTGGCACCATGGTGACTGCCCTGCTGCTGGTGTTTGTCGATGTGCTCAAGGAATTGCCGGCGACGCTGATTCTGCGCCCGTTCAATTTCAATACGCTGGCGGTGCGCGCGTATGAGCTGGCCGATGACGAAATGCTGATCGCCGCAGCACCCAGTGCACTGTGCATTGCGCTGGTGGGGCTGCTGCCGGTGTTGTTGCTGAGCCGGTCACTGGAGCGCAGGACTGTCAGCACAGCCGCACCACAAGTGCCTGGAACAGCCGCATGACGACTTTGCTCGAAACCCGACAATTGAGCGTGCAGTTTGATCACATCGCTGCCGTGCGACAGGTCGATCTGCGCCTGGGTGAAGGCAGCATCGGCAGCATCATCGGCCCCAGTGGCTGTGGCAAGACCACACTGCTGCGAGCCATCGCCGGCTTCGTGCAGCCCAGTGCTGGCGAGATTCTGCTGCACGACCGGATCGTCAGCAGTGCCGCACACATGCTGCCACCGGAGCAGCGCCGAATCGGCTATGTGATGCAGGATCTGGCGCTGTTTCCGCACCTGGACGTGAGTCAGAACATCGGCTTCGGTCTGCAGCGACTGTCCCGGCAACAGCGTCGTCAACGCATCGGCGAGTTGCTCGATCTGATCGGCTTGCCGGACAAGGCACAGGCGTTTCCGCATGAGTTGTCCGGGGGGCAGCAGCAGCGTGTCGCCATCGCCAGATCCATGGCGCCACGGCCCGGACTGCTGCTGCTGGACGAGCCGTTCTCGGATCTGGACCCGCAACTGCGGGTGGAGTTGCCGCGTGAGTTGCGACGGATCTTTCGTGAGGACGGCGTCACCGTCCTGCTGGTGACCCATGATCAGCACGAGGCCTTTGCCATGTGTGACGAAATCGGTGTTATGCACGCCGGCCGGCTGCTGCAATGGGACAGCGCCTACACCATCTATCATGAGCCGGTCAGTCAGCTGGTGGCGGATTTTGTCGGCGAGGGACGGCTGCTCAGCGGGCAGGTGACGGATGCTCGGCATGTCATGTGTGCACTGGGCCGACTGTGCAGTGCCAGCAGCCTGCCGCAGGTCAACGGCGCGGCCGTGGAAGTGCTGTTTCGCCCCGACGACGTTATCATCGACGCCGACTCACCGGTGCGCGCCCGCGTCATCGAGCGCACTTTCCGTGGCAGTCATTACATGTACACGCTGCAGATGGATGCCGAACAGCTGCTCTGTCTTGCCCCCAGCCATCAGGTGCATGAACCCGGCGAACTGATCGGCATCCGTGCCGTGCCCGAGCATGTGGTGACGTTTCCTTCAGCTACAGCGTAATGCATGGAGCTGGTGTGACCAATGATATTCAGGCATTGCCATCGGACAAACCACTGGCAATAAACTCGATCCGCGCTGCTGCGCCATAGAGTTCAGATGCATCACCACTGACCTGCGGTGGCGGGATCAGCCCCGGCCACAATGGCCGCAGGCCGTTGAGCAGAGTCAGCGCACGCTGTATGGCCTGCTGCACTTCGGCGTCGCTGTGGTCGCTGGACTGCAGCAGTGATCGGGCGTGATCGGTAAAGCCCCAGGCGTCCTGATACTCATGCACGTTGTCGACCTTGCCGGCCACGATACCGATGGCGTACTCGTCGGCTGCGGTGCGCAGCAGCTGCGTCACCCGCTGCAGCAGCATGGCCGGAGCGCGGGCGTCGTTCACAGCGCTTTCGTGTTCGCGCATGGCCTGCTGCAGGTCGGCGTAGGCCTGCCGCGCGGCTGCGACATCCTCACCGCCGGCCATGGCGTTGGCCAGTGCCTCAAGCTCTGGCGAGAAACCGGGCAGGTTGCGGCTGGAAAATGCGGCTTCGAGCTGACTGTAGAGCTCGTCGCCGGGGTGTTTCATGTGTGTTCTGGCGGCCTCCAGACTGCCCTGTTCGAACAGCTTCATGCCCACCAGCAAATGTCCGCTGATCAGATCCAGCTGGCCGAGATAGGCGGCATCGTTGATGCGCAGATGATCCTCAAGATCAACCGCCATGCGGCCTTCGCCTTCGCCCTCAGCCTCACCTTCGCCGCTGGCAGTGGGTGGTGCCGCAGTCGGTCCGGATGCCGTCTCAGCTGCCGCTTGCTGATTCTGCGCACTGGTGTCGCTGGCGGCGTCATCACTGGACTGGCAGCCGCTGAGCAGGGAAGCACCGGCGATGGTGCAGACACTCATGCTGTGCCACAATCTGGTTCGTTTTAACATGTGCATGGCCTCTCGGGTAATAATAGGAATACTACAACGCAAATGATAACAGTTATCATTGCCAAAGATGCCGTCAGCAACATACGGATCGCCAAAAACCGCCATGCATCTTGCCATCACCAACATCCTGCCACGCGACCGGCTGACTGCTCTGCAGTCGCTGCTGGCCGAGCCGGACATCTTTATTGCCGGTGACAGCACCGCCGGCAGTGCTGCGGCGGCGGTCAAGCATAATCAGCAGGCCGCACCGCAGCACCCCGAAGTCAAGGGTGCGCTGCAGCTGATTGAACAGCTGCTGGCTCGGCACAGCGTGTTTCAGGCGGCGGCACGACCGGCCCGTTTCGCGCGGCTGCAGTTCAGCCGCTATGGCGTCGGCATGGCGTATGGCCTGCACAACGACGGTGCGCTCATCGACGGTGTACGCACGGATCTGTCGTTCACGCTGTTTCTGTCTGCGCCCGACAGCTATGACGGCGGCGCTCTGCTGTTGCATGATGCCGCCGGGGTGGAGTCGGTGAAGCTGGCGGCAGGTGATCTGATCCTTTACCCCAGTGGCTGTCTGCACGAGGTCAATCGGGTCACGCGCGGGGTGCGTCTGGCCGTGGTCGGCTGGCTGCAAAGTCGCATCCGGCGCGCCGATCAGCGCGAGTTGCTGTTCAACCTGGACAGCGTGCTGAGCCAGTTGCCGGAAAGCAATGACAACACCGACTGCAGGCTGCGTCTGCAGCAGGTGCGCGGCGGTCTGCTGCGCATGTGGCTGGATTGATGGTTCAGCCGGCGCGTACCAACCGGCGCCGATCCGGCAGCAGGCGGTTGACAATGTCCAGCGTGGCACCGGCGCGGTTCAGGGTATAGAAATGCAGGCCGGGGGCGCCGCCCTGCAGCAGACGCTCACACAACCGACAGACAAAATCGGTACCGAACTCACGCAAAGATTGCGGGTCGTCGAAACTCTGCAGCCGCTTGCCCAGCCAGCGAGGAATTTCTGCACCGCACATGGAGGAAAAGCGTGCCAGCCGCTGATAGTTGGTGATCGGCATGATGCCTGGCGTGATGGGGACATCGATGCCCGCTGCCGCGCAGTCATCAAGCAGCTGGAAGTAGGCATCGGCATTGAAAAAGTACTGCGTGATGGCGGCGCAGGCACCGGCATCGATCTTGCGTTTGAGATATTTCAGTTCGGCCTGGGCACAGCTGGATTCCGGATGCAGTTCCGGATAACAGCCCACTTCGATGGCGAACTGATCACCGTAGCGTTGCCGCACATGGCGCACCAGGTCTTCGGCGTAGTGAAACGGCCCGGTGTGCTCGTGCTCATCGGCGCGATCGCCGCGCAGCAGCACCAGCCGGTCAATGCCATGCTGCAGATACTCATCGAGCATGCGATTGACGCTGTCGGCGTCCGGTACCATGCAGCTGACGTGTGGCACCGCAGCCAGGCCATGCTGCTGGCGCAGTTTCAGTACGGTGCTGCGTGTGCGATCCAGTGTAGAACCGCCAGCGCCAAAAGTGACCGAGACATACTCCGGCTGCAGGCTGGCGAGCTGCTGCAGGCACTGTTCCAGGGTCGCCTGTTGCGCATCATCACGCGGTGGGAAAATCTCCAGTGACAGGTGCATGTCGCAGGCTTCAGCGGCGGCACACCGCCCCGGTGGGGCGGCGGCTGGCGTTGATCAGCCGTGCTGAGCGGTGCTCAGTAGCGGTAATGATCAGGCTTGTATGGACCATGCTTGTCCACGTTGATGTAGGCGGCCTGTTTCTCGCTCAGCTCGGTCAGATTGGCACCGATTTTTTGCAGGTGCAGACGAGCCACTTTCTCATCCAGATGCTTGGGCAGCACATAAACCTTGCTGTCGTACTCGTCACCGTTGCGCCACAACTCCATCTGCGCCAGCACCTGATTGGTGAACGAGGCAGACATGACAAAGCTGGGATGGCCGGTGCCGCAGCCCAGATTGACCAGACGGCCACGGGCCAGCAGGATGATGCGCTTGCCGTCCGGGAAGATCACATGATCGACCTGCGGCTTGATGTTTTCCCACTCATATTGTTCCAGGCCGGCGACATCGATCTCGTTGTCGAAATGGCCGATGTTGCAGACAATGGCCTGATGCTTCATCCGCGCCACCTGCTCGGCGCTGATGACATGGTAATTGCCGGTGGCGGTGACAAAGATGTCGGCCTTGTCGATGACATCGTCCAGGCGCACCACGCGATAGCCTTCCATCGCCGCCTGCAGCGCACAGATCGGATCAATCTCGGTGACCCAGACGGTGGCACCGAGACCGCGCAGTGACTGCGCGCTGCCTTTGCCAACATCACCAAAACCGCAGACCACGGCAATTTTTCCGGCCACCATGACATCGGTGGCGCGCTTGATCGCGTCCACCAGCGACTCGCGGCAGCCGTACAGATTGTCGAACTTGGATTTGGTCACCGAGTCGTTGACGTTGATGGCCGGGAACGGGACCTCGTTGGTTTTCTGCAACTGGTACAGGCGTGCGACACCGGTGGTGGTTTCTTCGGTCACGCCCTGGATGTTGCCCAGCACCTTGCTGTACCAGCCATGGCGGCTGGCCAGGCGTTTGCGGATGGCACTGAACAGTGCCACTTCCTCTTCGCTGCCCGGGTTGTCCAGCACGCTGGGATCCTGCTCGGCCTTGGCACCGAGGGTGATCAGCAGGGTGGCGTCGCCGCCGTCGTCCAGAATCAGATTGGCGGTATGATCGTTGTCCCAGTCAAAAATGCGATGGGTATACTCCCAGTATTCGTCCAGGGTTTCGCCCTTGTAGGCAAACACCGGTACGCCGCTGGCGGCGATGGCGGCGGCGGCGTGATCCTGTGTCGAGTAGATGTTGCAGGAAGCCCAGCGCACCTCGGCACCCAGCTGAGTCAGGGTTTCGATCAGCACTGCAGTCTGAATGGTCATGTGCAGCGAACCGGCGATGCGTGCGCCCTTCAGCGGCTGCGCGTCGGCGTACTCTTCGCGCAGTGCCATCAGACCCGGCATTTCGGTTTCGGCGATGGCGATCTCGCGACGACCGAAGTCGGCCAGGCTGATGTCGGCGACGTGGTAATCGGGCTTGTTCTTCTCTATCGGTACTGCATTGCTCATGTCATTCTCCGTTAAGCTGTGTTCAATGTTCAATCAATGGTTGAGTATGTGGGTTCGCAGCCGCGTCGCTTGCCGATGAGGCATCAGCGCCAATCAGGCAAGCAGGCGGTGGCGCATCGGTGCATCAGTCCAGCGCAGCCTGCAGCGGCTTCACCATGTCGGTGCGTTCCCAGCTGACCCCCAGATCTTCGCGTCCCATGTGGCCATAGGCTGCAGTCGGCTGGTAAATCGGCCGGATCAGATCCAGCATTTTCATGATGCCCCAGGGGCGCAGATCAAAATGCTCCCGGATCAGTTTTTCAATGACGCTGTCCGGGACCTTGCCGGTGCCGAAGGTTTCGACCGAAATCGAGGTGGGCTCGGCCACGCCGATGGCATAGGAAACCTGCACCTCGCACTTGTCCGCCAGACCGGCGGCGACAATGTTCTTGGCCACATAGCGACAGGCATAGGCGGCCGAGCGATCGACCTTGGACGGATCCTTGCCGGAAAACGCACCGCCACCATGGCGGGCCATGCCGCCGTAAGTATCGACGATGATCTTGCGACCGGTCAGGCCGGCATCGCCCACCGGGCCGCCGATGACAAACTTGCCAGTCGGGTTGATGTGGTATTTGGTGTTGTCATCCAGCCACTTCGCCGGCAGTACTTTTTTGATCACGGTTTCCATCAGCAACTCATGCAGCGCCGATTGCTCGATGTCGGGATGATGCTGTGAGGACAGCACCACGGCATCGATGCCGACCGGCTTGCCATCCTGATAGCGGAAGGTCACCTGGCTTTTCGCATCCGGGCGCAGAAACTGCTTGCCGTCGTCGCTGTCGCGACGCACTCTGGAGTGCTGTTTGACCAGTTCATGGGCATAAAAGATCGGTGCCGGCATCAGCACCGGGGTTTCATTGTTGGCATAGCCGAACATCAGACCCTGATCGCCAGCGCCCTGATGTTCCGCGATCTCGCGATCCACACCCTGGGCAATGTCGGAGGATTGCTTGCCGATGATATTGATGACGCCGCAGGTGTTGCCGTCAAAGCCGACCTCGGAGGAGTCATAGCCGACTTCGACAATGACCTTGCGGATGAGGTCTTCCAGATCGACCCAGGCCGAGGTGGTGATTTCACCGCCGACGATGGCCACCCCGGTCTTGACGAAGGTTTCGCAGGCCACCCTGGCGTGGCTGTCCTCGCGCAGAATCGCATCCAGAATGGCGTCGGAGATCTGATCTGCGAGTTTGTCTGGATGGCCTTCGCTGACCGACTCCGAAGTGAACAGATAGCTGCCGTTGTTGCTGTCGGCCATGTATATATCCTTCAATCCGTATAGAAAGATATATAGTTTACCCGAAGCCGATACTGATTGCTATAACACGTTGCAGCCTGCGCCAGCAGACAGCCACTGAACCCCGCAGCAGGAATTATTCTGCATGGGCAGATAAAAATGATTATCATTAGCGTGTGGAGAGAGGAGAGCTTCTCGCACCGGACTGATTTAACCGAAATATTCATCACGAGGACACACCATGAATCCATTTCAGGCCATTTGTGCCACCCTGCTTGCCGGATTGCTTCTGGTTTGCGCAGAAGCCCTGCATGGGGATGATCGCATTGATCATTTTCAGCCGTTGCCATCTGCCACGCTGGCTGATGCCATGAACAATCTTAACAGTCACACAGCTGAGCTGCAGCAGCTGTTGCAGCAAGATCGTTTGCAGCCTGCTGATCTGCACAAGATTCATCAGCTTTCCTACACCCTGGAGGCGGCCGTCAACAGATTGCAGGTGAGCTCTGCAGTCATGGCAGTGGATATTGTCGCCATGCATGAAGCGTCTGAAACCGGTGATGCAGCGGTCACGCGCGAACGCGGACAACGCTATCTGGATGCGGTGCAGCAGTTGTTGTCCGTATCGGCGGATCAGCGCTGAACAGCAGTAGTTTATTGCGCTGAGTACTCTGCCCTGCTGCCAGTGATCAGCGTCCAGTCGTCATCACGGCCATCGCTTGACGTTACCGGCGCAACGATCAGCGTCTCGGAGCACGGCTGTTATCCGCCAGCCAGCAGCCGGGTTGTTTGCCAAACTGCCGCTGCCCGATAACAGGCACAGCCACGATTGGCAATGCGCCACGGTACTGGCAGCAAAGTCTGCCAGCGGCTACAATTCGCTCTGGCTTCAGTTCAGACCAGGCGCATGAATCGCAGCATCCCGCAAGCCCTCATCGGCAACTTCCTCGGCAATGCCTCAAACTGGTACAAGATCACCATCATTGCGTTTCTGCTGATCAATCCGGTCATCTGGCAGATCAGTCATTTCCTCGCCGGCTGGGTGCTGGTGGCAGAGTTCATTTTCACGCTGGCCATGGCGCTGCGCTGCTATCCGTTGCAGCCGGGCGGCCTGCTGGCGCTGGAAGCGGTGGTGCTTGGCATGACCAGTTCCGCCACCGTGTACATGGAGGTGGCGAACAATCTGGAGGTCATTCTCCTGCTGATCTTCATGGTCGCCGGCATATTCTTCCTCAAGGACATGCTGCTGTTCGTGTTCACCAAGATTCTGCTTGGCGTGCGCTCGAAAATCATGCTCTCAGTGCTGTTTGCTGCGGTGTCTGCATTGTTGTCGGCCTTTCTGGACGCGCTGACGGTGACGGCGGTGGTGATTGCGGTGGCAATGGGTTTTTATGGCGTCTACCACCGGGTCAGCTCCGGCAAGGGCTTTGATGACGACCATGACCACGCCGACGATTCCGGCGTAGGCAATGAAACCCGTGATGATCTGGAGCAGTTCCGCGCCTTTCTGCGCAACCTGATGATGCATGCGGCTATCGGCACCGCCCTGGGTGGTGTTATGACGCTGGTTGGTGAGCCGCAGAACCTGCTCATCGCCACGATCGCCGCATGGGACTTTCAGGAGTTTTTCCTGCGCATGGCGCATGTCACCATTCCGGTGTTTGTGGCCGGCATCAGCACCACGGTAATGGTGGAAAAATTCGCCATGTTCGGTTATGGACAGCAGTTGCCGGATGCCGCACGGCGCATTCTGGAAGAGTACGATCGCATCGAGACTGAAAAACGCACGCCGGAACAAAAAGCCAAAATTCTGGTGCAGGCGGCGGTGGCGGTGTTTCTGGTCATCGCACTGGCGCTGCATTTGGCAGCGGTCGGCATCATCGGTCTCACCGTGATCGTGCTGGCCACCGCGTTCACCGGTGTCATCGAAGAGCACCGGCTTGGCCATGCGTTTGAAGAGGCACTGCCGTTCACCGCGCTGCTGGTGGTGTTTTTCGGCATTGTCGGGGTGATTCATGACCAGCATCTATTCTCGCCCATCATCAACTATGTGTTCTCGCTGCCGATGGAATCTCAGGGACCGGTGTTCTATCTCGCCAACGGTGTGTTGTCGATGATCAGCGACAACGTGTTCGTCGCCACGGTGTACATCAATGAGATCAAGGCGGCGCTGGATGCCGGCACCATCACCCGCGAGCACTTCGATGTGCTGGCGGTGGCGGTGAACACCGGCACCAACATTCCCAGCGTGGCCACACCAAACGGCCAGGCGGCGTTTCTGTTCCTGCTGACCTCGGCGCTGGCGCCGCTGATCCGACTCTCTTATGTGCGCATGGTGGTGCTGGCCTTGCCGTACACCATCGTCATGAGCATCACCGGCCTGCTGGCCACGATCTATCTGACCTGACATGGCCACAGAGAAATCAACGGACGACGAGCAGCAGGCTGCACTGCAACCCGACGGCGAGCATCACGGTGACAAGCAGAGTCTGCTGGTGCACATGGTCGTTCTGCAGTTGAAGCTGATTGCCGATGGCCTGCGCGATGCCATGCTGATACCGGTGTCGCTGATCGCGGCAATCGGTGGTCTGCTGTTGCGCACAGAGGATCCCTGGCTCTGGTACCGTGAAGTGCTGCTGTGGGGACGTGCCTCGGATCACTGGATTGACCTGTTCGACAGCTATCGCCACCAGGCCGATCCCGATTTTGATGCGCTGCTGCAGGCAACCCGCAGCCGCGTGCAACAGGATCAGGCGCGTAATCAGAACCAGGCCGACGCCACCACAGACCACGATGACGACGCCCCTGAAAGTCGCTGATCTGCCCGATGGCAAAGCCGTTGCCGTGGCCAACGGTGAGCAGGACGATGGCCTGATCGTCATGCGTCAGGCCGAGCGGGTGCATGCCTGGCTGAATGTCTGTCCGCATAAGGGCCGCATGCTGAATTTCGCCCCCGGCAGATTGCTGCAGACCGATGACGGCAACATCATGTGTGCCGCCCATGGTGCCGTGTTCGATCGGCACAGTGGTGCCTGCATCGCCGGCCCCTGCAAGGGCGATCGGCTGCGCGCGGTGGCGGTGACGACCGATGCTGATGGCAGCTTACACTTTCACAGCCACAACGACAGCGCTGGCGCAGTCCGGCAGCACGCAACGGAGAACCAGTCATGAGCGGATTTGGCAGTCAGTTTGCACCATCGGTGATGCGCGCTGACCATGTCGATGGTCGCTGGAGCGAGCCAATGTCAGTGGCCAGTGACCAACTGGTGCTGCATCCCGCCAGCCATGTGCTGCATTATGCCAGCAGCTGTTTCGAGGGGCTGAAGGCGTTTCGCGGCGCCAGCGGTGGTGCACACCTGTTCCGGCCCGACATGCACATCCAGCGCCTGCAGAACAGCGCCCGTTACCTGTGCCTGCCGGTGCCCGACGCCGACATGGTCATGGCCATGCTCAGACAGGTGGTGAGCGAGCACGAGAATCTGCTGCCCGAATATCCCGGAGCCCTGTACCTGAGACCGCTGCTGTTTGCCTCCGACATCAACATCGGCAGCGCCGGCCACGCTTCCAGCAATGCGATCCTGCTGGTGATGGCGTCCCCGGTCGGCGATTATTTTGGTGGCCAGGACAAAACACTGCGTCTGTTCGTGGAAACCGAGCATGCCCGCACCACGCCGGATTTCGGTCAGGTCAAGACCGGCGGCAACTACGCCGCAGCGCTGCAGCATGTGTTGCGCGCCCGTCGCGAACAGGCATGTGACCAGGTGCTGTTCTGCCCAAACGATGATGTGCAGGAAACCGGAGCAGCCAATTTTTTCCTGCTGCATGACCGCACCCTGATCACCAAGCATCTGGATGGCAGCATACTTCCCGGCGTCACCCGCGACAGTCTTTTGCAGGTGGCCGCCGATTTGGGTCTACAGGTGGAGCAGCGGGCACTGAGCGTGGCCGAACTGCTGGAGAAAGCGCCCGAAGGTGAAGCGTTTCTGTCCGGCACCGCAGCCGTGATCACCGCAGTCGGCGAACTGGTTAGCCACGGCGACACCATAGTCGTCGGCAACGGCGGCGTCGGTGGCCAGACGCGCAGCCTGCGCGAGACGCTGGTGCAGATTCAGTCTGGCTGCAGCGATGCACACCGTGCCTGGCTGGTTGAGTGCTGCACGAACTAAATAACCGCTGACGCCGGTGTGCATGCTGGAGGCGTCATGTCGTCATCCTGCAGGCTTCACCTTTTTATTAAAATGAACTGACTTTGATTTGCAAAAGCCTTGATTTTAAAATTAAAGGCTTTGGCCATTTGATCAATGGCTTTGGAAGAGTTCCACTGCATTAACCCGGAAATGGTGGACTGATCCGCTTTGTAATAGCGAGCCATTTCCATAAAGTATTTGTCGGTATTTGGATCGAGTCGCTCGGCATTTGCTATATCAAACCATATTCGACCACCTTTTGTGAGAACCCGGTCAAACTCACTGAAATACCAGTAGATATCGAACAGGTTCAAGTGAATGAAAACGGCGAGAGAATAAATCGCAGTTATCGAATTGCTTTCAATGCAAGACAGATCCAATGGCTTGATATGATGAAATTCAGCATTACCAATATCCCGACATTCGTTTTTGGCAAAATCAAGATACGAAGAGCTGATATCACAGCAATGCAAATGCTTGACATTTTGTGCAATCCAGTAGGAGAGAAAGCCACAGCCTGATCCCAGCTCCAATACGTTATCACGTTCTGTCAATTTGAGCTTTCTACTGATGGAATCGGCCATGGATTTTTTGCTGTGACGAATCTCATCCAGGCAGTTTTCCGGTGTCGGACCAAAATCGTAACCAATCAGTCCGACCAGCATGTCATGGATGTTTTTATGTTCCCAGCGATTCATAATGTAGACTCTTTGACCAAAAGAAGTAAACAGTGCGATAGTTTACATGCTCGACTGATTGGGCAGGTAGCGATTTGCTGATTACTGAAGCCGTCCGGTCATCTCAACATCTTTGCCATTCACCCGCAGATGCCCGCCGCTGTGGCTGAGCGGATCATGCCCTTGCTTGCCAGAGAAGCGGATGTCCTGGCTCTGTCGGATGCATCACACTGAACTGCTGTACTTGATCTGATCAGCGATCCTGTACCCCCGTTCGGAAGTCTACCAGCAGAGCAGTTTGACTTTTCTTCTACAGCCGATGGATGATGACATGCCATTTGTTGCCGAGTTGCCGCCATGAGATGCATGTTCCTGTTGCTGAGTTTACTGTTCATACCCGCCGCGTACAGTGGTCCAGCAAGCACAGACAAGCAAAGCGCCGACCAGCGCCTGCACCGATTTCTTGACGAAGTGTTCGAACGCCAGGTGGCAGCGAGCCCGATGTGGGAGTCGCAGCTCGGACGCAAGACCGAGCGACAGGGACAGTGGGATGATTTCTCGGATACCGCAGCCCAGCGCCGGCTGCAATCACGTCAGGCCGATCTGGCGCGAATGCAGCAGCAGTTTGATCGCGATCAGCTCGGTGCGCAGGCCAGGATCAGCTACGACCTGTTTGCCTATGAGACGCAACGCGCGGTGGCCAATCATGCCTTTCGCGACCACTTCTACGTTGTGGATCAGTTCAATGGCCAGCTGTCGGAGCTGATCACGCTGCTCAAGAACAACCATGCCATCGATACGCTGCAGGATGCCGAGGACTACATCTCGCGCCTGCGCGGATTGGAAACGGTGCTGACGGAATTCACCGCCCAGCTCAATGCGCGCGCTGCATCCGGTGTGCTGCCGCCGGCGTTTGCCTTTCCCGACGTCATCGCCGATGCCACGGCGATGGCTTCCGGCGCGCCCATTGATGACGGCAAGGACAACGCTGTGTTCGCCGATTTCAGCGCCAAGCTGGCCAGGCTGGAGGTGCCGGAGAGCGACAAGGCGCGGCTGCTCGACGCCGCCGCAGCGGCACTCAAGGGGCCGTATCAGCGCGGCTTTACCGGGCTGCTCGATGCCCTGAAGCGTCTGCAGGGCAGGGCCAGACACAACCATGGCGTCTGGTCATTGCCGCGTGGTGAAGCCTTCTATGCCAACCGGGTGGCGCAGCACACCACGCTTGGGATCAGCGCCGATGAAGTGCATCGCATCGGACTGGCCGAGATCGAGCGGCTGCATGATGCCATGGGCGAGATTATGCTGCAGGTTGAATTTGACGGTGACCTGCAGGCATTTTTCGAGTTTGTGCGCAAGGATCCGAACAACTACTACGCCGATTCGGATGCTGGTCGGGCGGCTTTTCTCAGCGATGCCCGCAAGCTCGTGGCAGACATCCAGCAGGTGGCCGGACGGTATTTCAACAGGCTGCCGAAGGCGGGGCTGGAAGTGCGCCGGGTTGAGCCCTGGCGTGAGAACTCGGTCAGCATTGCGTTCTACAACAGCCCCTCTCAGGATGGCCAGCGCCCCGGCATCTACTATGCCAATCTCGCCGACATGGCCAGTGTGCAGAAGTATGTGTTCACTGCCATCACCTACCACGAATCGGTGCCTGGGCACCATTTCCAGATCGCGCTGGCACAGGAAATGGATGACCTGCCGCTGTTCCGTCGTTTTGGCGGGCACGGTGCCTACGTCGAAGGCTGGGCGCTGTATGGTGAAAAACTGGCCAAGGAGATGGGTTTTTACGCCGAGCCGCTGCACGATTTCGGTCGCTTGCAGAACGAATTGTGGCGTGCCGTGCGGCTGGTGGTGGACACCGGCATCCATGCCAAGCGCTGGACCCGGCAGCAGGCCATTGATTATTTCCGCGCCAACACGCCGCTGTCTGAAGGCAACATTGTCACCGAAGTCGAGCGCTTCTTCGTCAACCCCGGGCAGGCGCTGAGCTACAAAATGGGCATGAACCAGATTCTTGCGCTGCGCCAGCGCGCACAGAACGCGCTGGGTGATGATTTCGACATCCGTGCATTTCACGACGTGATGCTGGGATCGGGTTCGGTGCCCCTGACCATGCTGGAGCAATTGCTGGACGCGTATCTGGCTGAGCAGGAAAACAAACTGCCCACTGGCAACAACATTGGTGCGCTACCTCAAGCTGAACTCTGATCAGGATTTTCAAGCAATCTTGATACTGTGTCTATGGGCAGAAACAGCTTGCGTGATTGGCCGGGCAGTGAGATGAAACCAAATTGTCGATAGAACCCGACGGCAGGATCGTTTAATGCATCCACGATGATGGCATATATGGCCATCACCTGACTCGCCTGCATTGCTCGTTGCATGGCATTGACCAGCATTATGCCGCCAATGCCTTGGCCTTGTTGGTCTGTTGCGACCGCCAGTCGACCCAGCAACACAGTCGGAACAGGATATCTGGGCAGTCGCTGCTGCAACCGTTCGGGAAGTGAGGCAGCCACCAGAGTGCTGGCGCTGAGGCTGTAGTAGCCATAGATCAATTCAGGATCATCGCTGGGTGAAACAACAAATACCCTGTTCAACTGACGTTGGATGTCCTGCCTGGCGAAGCGCTTCAGATACTGATTGAGCGAGTCCTCACCACAGTCGAACGAATGTCGATTGTGCTGCTTACCCAGCGGCGTGATCAGCAGTTGCAAATCTTCTCAGCCTCAATCACGCACAAGTTGCTGATGGGTGCGCACGGCCTTTTTTAGCCTGGTATTGGCAGCCGGCGGGTTTTCCAGTGCAGCGAGAAATATGTCCAGGTCAGCGCGATTCATGATCAGGCTCTCCTGCGCGTTGATAACCTCATCGGCGACTTGTAACGCCGGTTCCAGGACAAACTCGGCAACGCTTTTGTGGGCATAGGCTGCCGCCCGTTCCAGCTTCTGCTTGGATGAGGCATCGATGCGGATGTGCATTCGTGCTTGCTTGATCGCGTTGCTGCTGCTCATGGATGTTCACTCTGATTCATAGAGTTCATATTGTGCGCCATTTGTACGCACATTACAAGTGCGGCTCGGTGATGGACCATGCGCAGTCAGACGCCATGAAAGCATCCTGATAGGAAACTTCACTGTTGCGCACAGAGCGCGACATCAACGCCATCGCAGTGCTTCAAATGTCATTACAGATTGCCTGAAACGGGCACGTCAGGCATGGCCACATAAGCGACACGGTTGTCACGCGCCCACCTCTCGATTGGCTGCAGCTGCTCGCTGACGATCTGCTGCAGGCGGCTGCGCAGTTCAGCCCATTGCGCCTGCAGGTCGGCCAGCCGCTGCAGACTGCCAGCGGTGACCGGTGCGCCGCTGGATTCGATCACATCGAGCAGAAAACGCACCTGGCCGGCCAGCCGCGTCTCCCAGGCGTCTTCGTCTTCCAGCGTTTCATGCAGGGGCTGGATGATGCGATGATCCCAGGCGTCGATGCTGGCAAGCGCCGCCGTCGCCATGGTCTGCAGGTCGGCGGCTTCGGGATGGGCCTGCTGCAGTTGCGCGACCTGGGCGCGGGCCTGGCGTAGTTCGTCCAGTCGCAGCAGCATGTCTCTGAGCAGGGCAGAGACATCATCCAGCCGTGCCGACCAGTCGGCCATGTCGGATGCGTCCGTCTGCATGCGGGGATCTGCTGCGGTGTCGAAGGTCACGCTGCGGCTGGCACCATCGACCTCGATGCTGGCACGGTAGCGTCCGGGCGGCACTTTGGCACCGTGCAAGCCAGCGAACAGGGTGATGTCGCGCACGCAGGGGAAGTGCTCACGACGGCCGTCCCAGTGCCAGACGTTCAGCCCGGCAGCGATGGCCGGATACTCGGCATCATAGGGGCTGCGCGGGTCTTCGTTGTGTTCCAGACAGCGCTCCAGTTCACTTTCGCTACTGGCATAGCTGCGCACCAGTTCACCAGCTGCATCATGGATGTCGATGCGGATGGCCTGCTCGGGCTGTTCCGGCAGGTAGTAATACAGGGCCACGCCCGACTTCGGGTTGGCACCTTCGAACGCTTCGCTGTTCCAGCCGCGCCGTTGCCACAGCAGGGTTTTGTCTGCGGCCAGTAGCCTGAGTTCGTCGTTGCTTTCCCAGTCAGCGGCCTGGCGCACCACGAACAGGTCATCCAGCAGCCAGAAGCCACGGCCCTGGGTGGCCACTACCAGCGTGTCCTGGCGGATGTCCACATCAGTGATCGGCACCGGCGGCAGATTCAGCGCCAGCGATGCCCAACTGTCGCCGCCATCGTAGGAGACAAACATGCCGGATTCGGTGCCGGCATACAGCAGTCCGGGGCGTTTGGGGTCCTCACGCACCACGCGCACGAAGGTGTTTTCCGGCAGTCCGTCATCGATGCGGGTCCAGCGTTTGCCGTGGTCTGTGGTCTTGTAGATGTAGGGGCTGAAGTCGTTGAGCTTGTAGGCGTTGACGGCCAGCCAGGCGGTGCCGTCGGCATGCGGGCTGAGCTCTATGGCATTAATTTGTGCTTCCCCGCGATGGGGTGGTGAGACGTCCTCCCAGTTGTCACCGCCGTCGCGGGTTAGATGCACCAGGCCATCATCGCTGCCGACCCAGATGTGGCCGGGTTCACGCGCTGATTCGACGATGTAGAAAATCGTGTTGTAGAACTCGGCACCGACGTTTTCCGGCGTCAGCGGGCCACCGTTGCGGCCCTGTTTTTCTGCATCGTTGCGGGTCAGGTCCGGGCTGATCTCGGTCCAGTTCATGCCGCGATCGGTGCTTTTGAGCAGGTATTGCGTGCCGTAGTAGATCACCGCCGGATCGTGCGGGGACAGCGCCACCGGTGCGTTCCAGTTGGCGCGATAGCGCAGGTCGCGGGAATCCTTGCCCCAGACCACTTCCGGGTAGGGAATGATGGCCCGTTCCAGTCCAAAGCGGTGATCGTATTCGGTCAGCGTGCCGTTGATGGTGGTGGCGTAGATCAGGCCAGGGTCATCCGGATCGAGCCCGATGTGCGCGCTTTCGCCACCGCCGACATCAAAGTAATCCTCCACCCCGATGCCGGCGTACAGGCTGCGGCTGGCAATGCCAACCGTGGTGTTGTCCTGCTGACCACCGTAGACGCGAAAGGGCAGCTGGTTGTCAGTGCTGACACGGTAGAACTGCGCGGTGGGCTGGTTGTTGAGCGTCGACCAGGTCTTGCCGCCATCGAAGGTAATGGTGGCGCCGCCGTCGTTGCCGTTGATCATGTTGCGCGAGTCATCGGGGTTGATCCAGTGGTCGTGATGATCGCTGTGCGGAGTGTCCACGATGGACCAGTTTTTGCCGCCGTCGATGGACTTGAGCATGGGCACATTGAGCACGTAGACGGTGTTTTCGTCATTGGGATCGGCAGCGATGTGGGTGTAGTACCAGGCGCGGGTGTGCAGCACGCGATGGCCATTGATCAGTTTCCAGCTTGCGCCGCCATCTTCGCTGCGCCACAGACCGCCCTGTTGGGGTTCGGCTTCGACGATGGCATACACGCGCTGCGCATTGTCGGCCGATACGGCGATGCCGATCTTGCCGATCATCTGCGGCAGACCGCCGCCCAGCTTGTTCCAGCTCTCACCGCCATCGGTGGACTTGAAGATGCCACCGTCGGTGCCACCGGACTGGATGAACCAGGGCTTGCGGCCATGGTGCCACATGGCAGCATACAGGGTGCGTGGATTGCCTGGATCGAGGACCAGATCGGTGGCACCAGTGGACGGGCCGACCTTGAGCACATGCTGCCAGCTCTGGCCGCCATCGCTGGTCTTGAACACGCCACGCTGTTCATTGGGCCCCCAGATCTGTCCCTGTACCGCCACCCAGGCGGTGTCGGCATCGTCGGGGTGGATCTGGATGCGGGCAATCTGTCCGCTTGCGGGCAGCCCGATGTGCTGCCAGCTGGCGCCGCCATCGGTGGATTTCCACACGCCATCGCCGTGGCTGGTGGTGACCCCGCGAATCGGTGCCTCGCCGGTGCCGACATAGATCACCTTGTGATCGGACGCAGCCACGGCGATGGCGCCGATGGTACCGACCTTGAAGTAAGCGTCGGACAGATTCTCCCAACTGGCACCGGCATTGTGGGTTTTCCACACACCGCCGCCGGCTGCGCCCATGTAATACACCTGCGGCTGACCCGGCACGCCGGTTACCGCAGTCACCCGTCCACCGCGCCAGGGCCCGATGTTGCGGTATTTCAAGCCTTCAAGCTGACTGGTTTCGGTGGCGGCAGCGAGCGCCGCAGACGGCAGCAGCACAAGTTGCGCAAACAGGATCAAGGGCATAACAAGACGGCTGAACATGGTTGACTCCGGGCTGGTAATCTTTGCATCTAGTGTACCCCAGTGATCTAGAGACCAGAGCGGGTTAGTCTTCCTGGGGGAGATTACGATTAAACACTGAATGCTCGGGGGAAAGCAGTCGTGCAGTGCGATGACACTTGATGTTGCAGAATTATGCATGCATAATGCATGCAATGTAATTCGCATTCTTTCGGGGTATCGCATGCCAAATTTGCAGATCAGGGATTTGCCACAGGACCTCTATGAGGCGCTCAAGACCGATGCCAAAATGGAACAGCGCAGCCTGACACAACAAGCCATCGTGGCACTGCGCGAAGCCAGGGACAAGCGCCGCTGTGATCAACGTAAAGAGCTGTTGCAGACGCTCAGACAAAGTGGTCGGCGTTTCAGTTTTACCGATGACGCGCCTGAAACACTGGTGAATGAAGACCGCAAGCGCTGATGAGCACTGTAGTGCTGGATGCATCTGCGGCACTGCGGGTGGTGTTGTCGCCAGCCGACCACGCGACGCTGATGACGCAGATAGAGTTGGCATCCGAGGTTCTGGCACCGCAGCTGTTCGCTGCAGAAACAGCCAATGCCCTGTGGAAATACCAACGAGCGGGGCGCCTGGAGGGCAGCGCCATGCGTAACCACCACACTCAAACCATGGCCCTGGTCAGTGTTTGGGTTCCAGACATGGGTCTTTTTCCTGAAGCATTGAGTCTGGCGTCAAGACTTGGTCATCCCGTCTATGACTGTCTTTATCTGGTGGCGGCCCGGCGTTTTGATGCCCGGCTGTTGACGGCCGATCGTCGATTAGAGGCCTTGTTTGCGGAAATTACCTGATGCAGCTGGAAACAACCTGGTAATACTACTCTGCAGTGCCCCGCCGATGGATTGTGCAGCCGACATCGTCTGCAGTCGACTGGCGTGGTAAAACGATGACCAACCAGTTAAGACATGGGGTATGATGCACGCACAGCCGGGTGACCATCGTTGCCTGATTACAACAATGACATGATCAGCAGTTAGCGATCAGGAAGATCAATTCCACACCTGAATGGAGCCTTGTTGCCCGTTTGGTGTCGGGCCAGGGATGCAGTCGTCGATCATGCCATAGCAGGATGGAGACAGCATCATGACCTTGCCTCGACCCAGCAAGCTGGCCCACGTGGTCTATCGCACCCGCCGTTTTGCCGACATGCTGGCCTGGTACGGCAATGTCTTCGGTGCCCGCGTGCAGCATCAGAATCCGGCCATGGCCTTTCTCACCTTTGACGATGAGCATCATCGCTTTGCCTTTCTTGACCTGGCAGTGATTGACCCCCAGGGTGCAGATCAGCCGGGCACAGCGTGGGTCGGCGTCGACCACCTGGCCTGGAGTCATGCCTCACTGGATGACCTGTTCGCCCATTACAGCCATTGCAAGGCCAACGGCATCAAGCCCTACTGGTGCATCCATCACGGACTGACGATCTCGATGTACTACTCAGACCCCGACGGCAACCAGATGGAATTCCAGGTCAACGCCTTCGACAGCGACGAACAATGCAATGCCTACATTTCCGGCCCGTCTTTCGAGGCCAACCCGGTCGGTGTCGAGTTCGATCCCGAAGCATGGCTGGCGGCCGTGCATGACGGTGCTGTGCTGGAGGATTTCCGGATTCGCAGTGTGCATGAGCCGGTCTCACCGATCCGCGGTGCCATCAGCGCTTTACTGTGAGATGGACCCGGTTTCCATCCAGCCCGCAGCTTTTCAGGGAGCACACCCGTGATGAATAACGCAAACCAGGGCGGCGATGATCGCGCGCAGATCACAGCGCTGATGCAAAGCTATATTGATGCTGGCCGCAGCGGCAGCATTGCGACCCTGCGCCCGATCTTCCACGAACTGGCGACGATCTGCGGCTACGTTGGTCCCGATCTTTTCGCCGGCCCGATAGAGATGTTCTTCGACTGGCATGCCGACAACGGCCCCGCCGCCAACCTGGTGGCCGGAGACATGCGGATCGACGTCGAAGGCAGCGCCGCCAGCGTTCGCATCGAGCTCGACAACTGGACCGGGCACCGCTTCAGCGACTTCTTCACGCTGGTGAAGATCGACAACAGATGGCAGATCATGAGCAAGGTTTTCTACCTGCATCCGGAGTGATCCGGAGCTGCCAGTTCATTGATTAAATCATCATTCAATGCCAGAAGAATCGAGAAGCCATCATGAGAGCGATTTCTGCAGCACTTTCACTCGCCGCGCTGGTCAGCCTGGCGACGGGCGGGTTTGCCCAATCGAACTCAGAGACAGCAGCAGTGGATGGTCAGTCCGAGCCCCTGGATGGCGGGGTCATCAAGGCAGAGAAGCGATCGCTGGACGCCATCCCCGTGGAAGTTCTCGCGCCCGGCATCACACGTCAGGTCGTGCATGGAACTCAGAGCACCTTTTCGCGCTGGCAACTCAGCGCCGGAAGTTCGGTGCCGCTGCATCATCATGTCAATGAGCAGATGACCTGGATCATTTCTGGTCGGGCCGAAGTTCTTTCCAGAGGGATCAAGTATGAACTTCTAGCAGGCGAGATCATGGTGTTTGCCCCCACCGTCGAGCACGCATTCGACATTCTGGAAGATACCGTCGCCATTGACTTTTTTTCGCCCGCAAGACAGGACTGGATCGTGGGCACCGCTGCTGGGGCCGAGAATGAAATTCGCGCCGCGATCGCCGACTGGGTTGCAATCTACAACCGCAACGACTGGTCGGCGCTTGCAAACCAGTTTACGGAAGATGCCATGATGATGCCACCGAATACGCCGGCGGTGACCGGGCGCGCGGCCATCTCGGCATGGGAGGCGGCGAATGAATCCGGCTTTCGGATTGCTCTCCGGCCGGACGATATTTCGATCGTTGGCGACCGCGCGATCATCCATGGCCGGTCATGCGTATTGATTCCCCTGGAGGACGGCGCGATCGGCGTGGATGTCGGCAAGTTTCTGGAGGTCAGGCGCCGCCAGCCCGATGGGCGCTGGCTCGTGGCGCAGGACGTGTTCAACTCCGATCTCGCCACCGGTGCCGAACTGGAGAAGGCGTGTCCGTTCCAGATCGGGGGCGATACGCAATGATTCTGCGCCGCGTCGCGCAACACGTAAAAGACCAGAACTGGTTCGCCGTCGGCATTGATTTCCTGATTGTCGTGGTCGGGGTGTTCATTGGTATTCAGGTCGCGAACTGGAACGAGACACAGGCGGATCGCGCCCGTGAACTGATGCTGCTGGGCGAATTGCGTGCCGAACTTGCCAACTCGGTCCGCCAGACCGACATCAAGCTGCGCGCGTTCGAGCAGATCAGTCGATCCGGGCAGCGGGCGCTGGCACTTCTCGACAGCGACGCATCCTGTGCGGATGATTGCTGGGATGAACTGGTGGATTTCTTCCATGCCTCGCAATGGCAGCGACTGCTGTTCGAATTGCCAACCTATGACGAAATGCGTCGCAATGGCTGGCCTCGCAACAGAGCCATCGTCGAGGCGGTCGAGGCTTTTCGCCGTCAGGCAGTGCAGATCGCCATACCGCTGGAAGACGCGCCCGCTTATCGCACCCTGGTCCGTGGCCTGATACCACTCGCAGCGCATCAGCCTTACTGGCAGAACTGCTTCCAGCTTGTCGATGGCGAAGAGACCTATCTGGAAACCTGCCCACCGGGGGTGCCCCCCGCCGTTTCTGCAGCTGCGATCCGCGCCATCCGTGCACATCCTGAGATCAGGCCGACGTTGACGCAATGGGCTGGTTTTGCTGGTGGCTACACGCAAAGCCTGAATGGCCAGAACAGCGCTGCACAACGCGCACTGGAACTCATCGATGCGGAACTGGCAACGCGGCAATGAAGCACAAGTCGAACCATCGCCCGATGCCAGAGCAAACGATCATTGAAACATCAGCCAGCGCCAGCATGCCGCACGTACCTTCAACTCAGCAAGCCGACCGCCTGAACCGCTGGCTGACGCTGGGTGCGAATCTTGGCGTCATCGTGGGTCTACTCATCCTGATCGTCGAAGTGCGTCAGAACGCGGACCTGACCCGCGCGCAGATGGAGTCGGGAAGGAACAACCTGCTGGCGCAGATCGAGCTGAGCCTGGCGCAACCGGAAATCGCTTCTGCGTGGGTCAAGTCGATTCGCGCACCCGAGAACATGACCGACGTCGAAGTCCGAACAGTCGAGTCGCATCTGGTGGCCGTGATGCTGCAGCTCGATCACATGTTCAATATGGAGAAGATCGGCCTGGTATCGCGGGACAGGGTGCGGCAGCATGTCCAGAATGTCGTGCCTTACTATTTCGGCAGCCGTCACGGCAAGAACTGGTGGCGCTGGCAGGAAGGCGGCTGGGCCGGCACGCCGATGATGGAAGTAGCCGGGCCGATCGTGAGCGGCCTGGACGAGAACTTCATGCTGCGCTACCTGCAAGAATCCCGGGTGGGCGCAGCTGCAGAAGAGGCCGACCAACTGGCCGAAGCAGAGCGCGAGGCGAGGCGCTTCATGCAGCAATACGGGGAAGACCTTCGAAACCATGACCGGGCAGCGATTGCCGCGCGCTACGACCGTGACGGCGCGACAGTGATCTTCAACGGCGAGCGGCATGTACGCAGCTTTGCGGAAATCCAGACGCGCTACCGCGAGCAATGGACCGGCCCTGCTAGCTTCACCTGGAGAAATCTTGCTTACGAGGTTCTCAACCCGAACTCAGTCATCGTGACCGGCGAGTTCGACTGGGGCGCGCCGAACGGCATCGAGAAATATTCCTACTCAGCTATCCTGCAACGCCAGGATGGTGAGTTCAGAATCCGGATGGAAGTCGAATCCCTGCTGCCGGACGCGCCGGGCGGACAGCCATGATCTTTCACAAAATCCCGGAGCAGCGGCACACGCGCGCCGTTGACCTGCATGGCCGCCTGGTGTTCGCTCCACTTGATTCCACCAGCGCAAAGAAATACCATATTGATACCAAAATGGTTTCGAGGTATTGTCTTCATGAGCACATCCATCACCCTGAAAAACATCCCCGACCCGATCTACCAGCGCATCAAGCAGGCAGCGAAGCGCCACCACCGCAGCATGAACAACGAAATCATCGCCTGCCTGGAGCAGGCCCTGGCACCTCGGCCTGTCGATATCGAAGCGCGACTGGACCAGGCTCGCAGGCTGCGCGAGCGCTACACCGGTCCGGCACTGGAGCTGCACGACATCTCCCGTGCCATCGAGCGGGATCGGGAATGATTGTTGTCGACACCAACGTGATCGCCTACCTGTACCTGCCGGGCGACCGCACGGCGGCGGCCGAAGCCCTTTGCCGCGAGGATTCGGAGTGGTTCGCGCCCCTGCTGTGGCGCAGCGAAATGTGCAACGTGCTGGCCACCCGGATTCGTGTTGGCCATATCCAGCTGGACGGCGCGCAATCGATCCTGACCGAGGCGGAGCAGTTGCTTCACGGGCGCGAATTTGCCGTCGATTCAGCAGAGGTGCTGCACCTGGCCGCCGAATCCGGCTGCTCGGCCTACGATTGTGAATTTGTCACCCTCGCCAACTATCTCGACGTGCCGCTGTACAGCGCGGACCGGCGGCTGGTCGAGCGCTTTCCACATCGCGCGCGCCTTTTGGGCGAGTGAAGCCTAATGATCCTGCGCAGCATCACCAAACATGTGCGCGACCAGAACTGGTTTGCCGTCGGCATCGACTTCCTCATCGTCATCGTTGGCGTGTTCATCGGTATCCAGGTGGCGAACTGGAATGAGGCTCGCCTCGAAGCGCGGGAGGAAGTGCTTCTGGTCGAACGGATTCGAGCCGACTTCGAGCGCATCGAGGAGGATGCGGAACGAAGCCTTGCCTATCATCGGGAACGTGCTGCTGACCTCGAGGTCCTGGTGCGCTCGCTGCGCCGCGGATCGCTGACCGTCGAGGACCGGCTGGCTGTCGAGCGAGCCCTGTTTCTGGGGCCCGCGTTCCAGACCAGCGCGGACAATTCCGGCACCTTCAGAGAGCTTCTCTCGTCGGGGCGTGCGAATCTGCTGCGCGACAAGGTGCTGCTGAACGAACTGGTCGCTTATGAGGATTTCCTGGAGCGTTTTGATGTCGCGCTGGCCTATTTCATGGACATGGCTTCCGGCGTTCAACAAGCTTTCACATCGCGCTTCGAGTACGACATCGAGGCGTCCTTCTTCGACAACGACCTGCAATTAAAGCTGGAGCAGCCCGCCATTTCGAGCTTCGATTTCGATGCCATGGTTGCGGATGCGGCATTTCACAACGCGGCTGAACAACTGGTCTTCGTGCACAGTCTCTTTTCGTTGTGGCGCCTTCGGATCAGCGATCGGGTCGAGCGGATTCAGCAGATGCTGGGTGAGGCGTCGAGGTGATCCTGCGCAGCGTCACCAGACACGTACGCGAGCAGAACTGGTTCGCCGTCGGCATCGACTTCTTCATCGTCATCGTTGGCGTGTTCATCGGTATCCAGGTGGCGAACTGGAATGATGCCCAGCGCGAACGCAGTCGCGCGGCCGAGTATGCAGAGAGCCTGAAGCTCGATCTGCGCGCCGAGCTCGAATACAGTGAAGGCCTGATCGACTATTACCAAACGACACTGTCATCGGGTGAGATCGCCTATGCCGGACTGACTCAGGCTGGCAGCCACAGCGACGAGGTCACCTTGATCAACGCCTACCGGGCAAGCCAGTTCAATTTCTATGAACGCCGTCGTTCGACCTTTGATGAGATCGTCAACGCCGGCATGCTGAATCTGATCACGGATCCGGAGCTGCGCGAGGTGGCCATTCTGATCTATGCCACGCAGGTTTTCGACGTCCTTCAGGAGGAAGGGCAGAATTCGCGCTTTCGCGAGCTGTTCCGCATGACCGTCGAACCGGCGTTGCAGACGCACCTGGGCCAGCAGTGCGGCGACCGGCTGCTCCAGTCGAGAAACGGTGCCGCCGGCCTGTTGAGTCTGGATTATCTATGCGAGCTGGCCGCCAGCCCGACCGAGATCGCCGCCGCCGTCGCCGCGCTGCGTGAAGACAACGATGTGATCCGCTCGCTTAGGCTGCGCAATGTTCAGGTCGCCGGACGCATCGGCGATCTCGAACTGACGATTCAAACCCTGGGCCTCTCCGGTTTGTTCTCCGACCGGGAAACGCCCAAATGATCCTGCGCCGCCTCGCCACAGCATTGCGCCAGCAGGACTGGTTCACAGTGATGGTGGAAATCCTCATCGTCGTGCTTGGCGTGTTCATTGGTTTGCAGGTCGACAACTGGAACAAGGCACGTGCAGACCGGCAACTGGGCGCAGAATACACCGTCCGACTCATCGCGGATCTGGAGCAGGATCTTTCTGCCGCGCGCACGCTGGCCAGTTATTATGACGACGTCACCGAGGCCATAACAGACGCCGACCGGTTGCTCTCGCAAGCGGATCCCGACCCGAAGGTACTGCTGGTTGCCGCCTACCGGGCAAGTGAGTACAGCGCCGGTCCTGCAAACCGGGCGACCTGGGACCAAATCGTCTCATCGGGTCATCTGGGACTTCTTGCGGACGCTGCTCTGGAAAGTGGACTGTCGGACTATTACAGGTATACGGGCAGCGTCGAAGAGACGCTTGCGCGGTTGCAGGATACGCCATACAGACGAGCGGTCCGAGCGCTCATACCGTTGACCGTGCAGCTCGCGATTCGTGAAGGTTGCAGCGATGTGCGTGACAGCAGGCAGATTATCGTCGGCTTCGTAACCGACTGCCATCTGGACCTCGACAGCGCCGTGATAAGCGAAACGGCGCAGGCGCTGATGAGCTCGGCCGACATTCGCAAATGGCTTCGCTATCAATACTCCATGGTCGGCACGGTTCAGGGCAACAATTACGCCAATGTGCTGTCGCTGGAGCAACTGCTAGCAACCCTCACTGATAAGCAGGTTGATGAATGATCCTGCGCCGCCTCGCCACAGCATTGCGCCAACAGGACTGGTTCACGGTGATGGTGGAGATACTTATCGTCGTGCTTGGCGTGTTCATTGGCATTCAGGTGGCCAATTGGAACGATGCGCGCATCGAGCGCATTCAGGAGACGGCGATCCTCGAGCGACTCGCCATCGAGGTCGAGGCGCTGGTCGAGATTCAGCGCGAGGAGCTGGCCGACAACGAAGCACGAGCGCGGAAGGTGATATCGATCTACCCGGTGCTGTTCGGCCAGGAGCCGCTGCGGGCCCTGACCCCGGACGAGTGCTTTACCGTGACGTCTTCGCACGTCTACCGGCGACCGACGGACGAGATCCCGATTCTCGACGAATTGCAGGAAACCGGTCGATTCGATCTGATCCGCGATCGAACCGTCAAGGTCAGGTTGCGAGACTACATCCTGCTGCGCGAGCGGGCGCGCGGTCATTATCAGGAAATCACCAACGAACTGTTCCGGCTCCACAGCCGCCATCCCCAGACACTTCGGATCGAACGCGTGTCGGTCGAGCATGCCTCGTCCAGCGGTTGGAATTCCTTCAGCGGAGAAGGCTTCCATTGGCAGTCGGTCTGTGACACCGCGGCCATGCGCGCAAACCAGCAGTTCCTCAATGAGTTCGTGGACAACGCCTCTCGGCGCGAGACGCAGATTCGTTTCTACAGGCAACGACTCGACGCCTTGCTCGCCATCAGCGAGGCGCTGGACCCTGGCGCGGGGCCGGCGCCGGAGCACGAGGTCGCTCGATGATCCTTCGCCGCCTCGCCTCCGCCTTTCGCCGGCAAGACTGGTCCACGGTTGCCGTCGAGATCATGATCGTCGTGCTGGGCGTGTTCATCGGCATCCAGGTGGCCAACTGGAACGATGTGCGCATCGATGCAGGCAGGGCGGTGGCGTATCTGGATCGAATCGATCAGGACCTAGATGCGGACCTGGCGACACTGGCCGATCGCAAGGATTTCTGGCGCCAGGTTTCGCGCTATGGCGAGACGGGGCTGCGTTATGCGCAGACGGGGATGGCAGACGAGGCTTCGCACTGGAACGTGCTGCTCGCCTATTTTCAAGCCAGTCAGGTCGCCGAGTTCGTCACCACGCAGGCAACCTATGACGAGTTGCGCAGCGCCGGCGATCTCGAACTGATCAGCAACCTGGATGTGCGCAACGAGCTGGCCAGTTATTACAACTTCGGCGCCGCGCCCACGGTGGTCGAGCGTCCGGCTTATCGCGAACATGTACGCGGCATCATTCCGATGGACATCCAGAGCTATATCTGGGACTCCTGCTACGAGTCGAACGACACAGGCCAGCTGATGTTCGAGTGTGCGGCACCGGTCGACGATCAAACGGCGCGTGCAGTGATCAACATGCTGGCCGACAATGCATTGCTGATCGAGGAGTTGCGCTACTGGATGTCGACCATGCACGTCGCGCAGCTCATCGCGAACGATCGGGTCGCTGCAGCCACCGCGCTGAAACGCATGATTGCCGCCGAGGGCATCGCTGCACGGGGTCGCTAGCGCCAATGATCCGGTGCATCTGATCGAAGACCCGGCCACCGGGGTTATGCCTCGGCGCGCAGCCTGCGTTGATCGTCAGTCCTCGAACCCGCTGAAGAACACCACGTCGCGCGTGCCGCGCAGTTCGATGAAGCGAGCGCCCTCGGGTTCGTTGCTGTCCAGCCGAAGCTCAGCCTGGCTTACGCCGGTTGCCGATGGCGCGAAGCGGACAATGAATCCGCAGGCATCACCGGGCTCGACGGCCACGCCGCTGCAGCCGTCCTGACTGACGTCGAGCTCGAAGTCGGCTGCCGCCGCGCCGCTCAAACTCAGCGCATCGACTTCGAGGTCGAAATCTCCGCTGTTGCCCAGCGTGACGATCCGGTCGATCGGCGGCTGACCGATCGGCAGCTCGCCGAAGTCGATCGCGCCAGGGTCGAAGTCCGCGACCGGGCGCGTCACATTGCCCCAGAGTTCGACCGCGCCAAGCGTGTTCTCGAGCTGTGCGGCCACCGCGAGATCGCGGATTTCCGGTGCGGCATCGACCGGCATGAATCGCAGGGCCAGCGTGCAGGCACTGGCCGGCGCCAGCTCGAACGGCGGCAGCGGGCAGTCTCCGCCGGCGACCATGAACGGGGCGTCGGGCTGCTCGATCGACAGCACGTTAAGCGGCAGGTTGCCGGTGCTGGAAATCGTCAACAACTGCGGGGCGCTGACCTGGCCGGGCATGACCGGACCGAAGTCGATCACACTGGGTGATACCGTGGCGGCAGCAGCAATGCCGCGTTCGAATGCGCCGATGTCGCAGGCCGATCCGCCCTGGGGCCGGTCGAGGTTGCGCAGGTCGGTGGCGATACAAGGCGCGGTGAGCGCATCCACCGCCGGGCTGTCGGCGCGCGGCTCCAGCACGATGCGGCCGTTGTCCAGCACCACGGCCGGTTCCAGGCGCGGGTCGATGTCGACCAGGTCGCCAGCCTCCGGCGTGAAAGGACAGCCTTCGCGATCGTCGTTGATCACGTTGCCGCCGGCCGACACCAGCTGATTCAGGCAACCGCCGCCGCCAGGGTTCACCGCCGTATTGCCGCTCAGGATGGTGTTCTCCAGGGTCGCCATTGGCTGGCCCGAGAAATCATCGAACAGGGCAGCACCGATCGAGCGGGCGGTGTTGCCGGTGATCGTGACGTGCAGCAACGACAGGCTAGCCCCGGCAGCGGCGTTGCTCGAAATCGCACCGCCGCTGCTGGCATTGTTGGCAAACAGCAGGCTGTTTTCGATGACCGCAGAACCGCTATTGGAAATCGCCCCACCGCTGGCACCGCCCAGACTGGCCACGTTCTGTGTGAACGTGGATCGCCGCACGACCAAGGATCCGGTGGAGTAGATCGCACCGCCGTTCGAGGCATCGCCGTTCTGCAGCAACGCGTCCTCGATGATCAGCTCGCCGTCGTTGCGAATCAGGCCACCGACGCCACCGACATACTCATCGCCGGACAGGGTCACCCCGATCAGGACCAAGCGACCGCCCGGGGCGACATCGAACAGGCGCTGGGCACCGTCGGCCACGATCTCGCTCAGGCCGACACCCAGGCCGATCAGAGTCAGGTCACCGGTGACCGGCACACTGCCCTGATCCAGCCGGAACAGTCCGTCCGGCAACGCAACGATGCGCGATCCGCCGAGTGCGTTGGCCTCCTCGATCGCCGCGCGCAAGGTGCAGCGTTCGCCTTCGTCTTCGCAGAACCCATCGCCGGGGTTGGCGTCGGCCGAGTCGTCCTGCAACGGATCCACAGTCAGGTCGCCATCCGCGACCAGCACGCGCTCGAAGGTGGCCGACACATTTGTGTTGCGGTTGATTGGGTCGGCAAACATGCGGGCGCGGGAGGCCAGCCGCGTACCGAGCGGCAGCCCCGGGTCGGCAATCGCATTGATCGTTACCTGGCGATCGATCGGCGGCGTGCCATCGCTTTCGCCGCGCGGAATCGACAACAGGTCCGGGATCGTGCAGACGCGCCTGTTACCGTCCTCGACGCAGCTCGCGCCACTGATGCCGAGCACGCTCAGGCGCGGATCCAGATCGACTTCGAGCGTCACGCCGGTGGCCGGAATGCCGGCACCACCCTCACCCTGAAAGTTTGAAAGGCCAATCTGGTAGCTGATCGGCTGACCAATCGGAATCGCCCGCGGCGCATCGCGCTCGAACACCGCCAGGTCGGTCATCGGGACCACGTCAATGGAGATGGTGCTGCAGGTCTGCACCGGGGCGCTGTCGGTCACGCAGGTCTGCACCGAGCGCTGGCCGCCGGAACTGTAGACATGGCGGGCGTGGACCATGCCTTCGCCGCCGGCGTTGAAGTCCAGCAGCGGCCCGGTGATGGTGCCGTCGTTCAGAATCTCGCCTTCCGCCTCGGCCGTGCCGTCGCCCCAGGCCACCAGCATGTTGTGCGCATCGCCTGGATCGGGATCGAACACGCCGATGTTGAGTTCCCACGGGTAGCCGATGCCGGCGATGAGGTCCGCCGGATCGCTGGCCGGGGTCAGCTCCGGTGGGTCGTTGACCGGCAGCACCTCGATCGTCACTGTCTCCGGTGCCGAGATTGCGATGCCGTCGGTCACCGCGAACTCGAAGGCATCGCTGCCGTTGTAATCGGGGCTAGGGGTGTAGGTGGCGGTCAGACCAGAGATGCTGACCTGGCCGCGCGCCGGCGGGGTGATCAGCACGGCCGACAGGCTTTGCAGCGGCTCCCACGGGTAGGTATCGCCGATGTCCGGGTCGCTGCCGTCGAGCAGGATGCCGGTGGCCTGGTCTTCGATCACCTGGGCGGTGATGCCGACGGTTGCGAACGGCAGACGCTGGTTCTGCGCAACGTCGACCGTGGCCGAGGCGATGTTGCTGCGTACCAGTTCGCCGTCGACGCGCAAGCCGTCGCTGGCGAACCAGTCGAAGCTATCGAGGCCAATGAAGTTGTTGTTCGAGCGGTAGGTCACGAAGCCCGTGTCCGGACCTGTCATCGTGACCGGGTCGGCGGTAAAGATGTGCAGAATGTCCGTGTTGGAATCAAGGACGAAGAAGCTGGTCGAGTTGACCGTGACATCCTCGGCCACGCCGAACTCGCCGATCACGAAGCAGTTCACCGCATCGCAATCCGAGATCGCCTGGCCGGCAAAGAAACCTTCGGGCGTAAAGCGCTGGATGCGGTTGTTGCCTCGATCGGCCACGTACAGGATGTCGTTCGGATCGATCGCAAAGCCCTGCGGGCGGCTGAACTGACTCGGCAGGTCGCCTGCGGTCTGAGTCGCGCCGCAGGTCGAGTCGGTGCACGAATAGCCGATGCTGCGCTGGCGGGCAAGGTCGCACACGGCGGCATCACCTGGCGCATTGTCGCTGTCGCAGCGACCCAGCCAGCCGATGAATTCGCCGGTGGTAAAGACCGCGGGCGACACGCTGCGATCGATCGTCGAGGCACCGAACTTGTAAATCCGGCTGTTGCCCCAGTCGCTGATATACAGCGCGTCCATGGAATCGATGTCCATGTCCCAGGCCCGGCCATAACTTCCGGTACCGGAACTGAGCGGCGCACCGATGCGATCGAGGAAGGCCAGCGCATTACTTGAATCGCGCTCGAGGAAATCGAAGGCGTAGATTCGTCGGGTGTCGGTCACATAGGCAACCCCTTGCAAATCGATCACGGCATCGACCGGATCGCCCTGGGCAGGCGTGCCGGACGGCAGAAAGTCGATGACGATCACCTCGATGCTGCCGTTCAGTTCAGCATCGAGCGTGATCAGTCGGTCGGTGGCGGGGCTGACCCAATACATGAACGGGTCGGGATAGCCGGGCAGCCCGCCCGGATGAAACGACAGCCGCTCGACCTGATCTGCGGCGCTGCCAGAGCCCAGATCGAACTCGGCCAGTAGCTCACCGTCGGGGCCGAATCGGGCGATGCGGCTATTGCTCGTGTTGATTCCGCTGCCGCTGCTCGTACATTTGACGATCCGGTCAATGACGTAAGTGATGCCGTCGTCGTTGGTCGTCACGTAGCGCGGGTCCCAGACGTAGTCCTGCGGCGGCAGCGTCCCTCCGCCCAGACACAGCGGGCCTGGATCGAACTGAGCCTGCACACGCAGATCATCGACGAAGGTCGGCAGCAGCGGTGCGACGAAGAAACCCTCGTCGGGTTGGCGGTCGATGTAGAAGTACAGTTCATCGCCGTCCATGTCGCTGGCGCTCAATGGAATATCGACCTCTTCGAAGGACACCGCATCGGTCTCCGCATCGGCGGCCACCGGCGTGTTGTTGCTGCCGCTCAGCTTGACGTTGATGGTCTGCTCGACCCACGGCGACACGTTGCCCGAGGCGTCGATCGCACGCCAGAACACGCTGGTGACGCCGAACGGAAAGGTCAGCGGGCCGTCGAACTCGATGGTCGGTTCCAGATCGGCGACGTCGAACACCTGCGGCGAGCCGGTGGCGACGAACACCGGCGCGGTATTGGATTCGACCACGACCGACGGCGGCGGTGCGATCTGCGGCGGCTGGGTGTCCTCGACGATGATGGTCTGCATCAGGGTCGAGGTGTTGAATCCACCGCCGGGTGCGGGACCGGCGTCGCGCGCCGTCCAGGTTAGCGGATGGCTGCCCAGCGGCAGGAACGAGGGCAGCGGCGCGTTGACCTGCGGCGTGCGATTGCATGCGTCGGTGGCAACGATCGAATCCCGCAGCGTGTTAAGGAACGCGCGCGTCGATTGTCCGCCCGGCTCCTGGGCCTCGACCCGGAAGGTCGCCAGCGCCGGATCGGCGAACTGCATGACCGGCGCGGTGGTATCAAGCACGTTGACCGACTGGTTGGCCAGCGTGACCACGCCGGTCGGGTAACTTTCCAGGAAGGAACCCGCTGCCATATCGCGCACGGCCTCGTAGATGCCTTTCAGGATTTCCTTGGCGGCTTCCTTCTTCGACCCCGGCGGTTTGCCGGGCACATAGATCGGCGGCAGGGTATCGAGTAGGCCGACGCTGGTCTCGGCCCGCCAGGTGATCGTATGCCGGCCCACCGGAAGCTGCAGCGTGCGGTTGAAGTCGATTGGACAAGGCCCGCCGTCGTTGTTCAGCGGCACGCTGCCATCCAAGGCGCAGCCGATGGCATTGAAGATGTCGTTCTGCGGCGCGCGGATGCCGAACGGCCCGATCTCGGCGACGAACTCCGGATCCGGAGTTTCTTCGAGATAGCCGGGCGGTGCCTCGCCCGGCAAGACCATGCGCACGTCGACGCCGGTGTTGTAGTGGAACACACCGGGCGTGCCGAAGCCGCGCGAGTCCGGCGTGCGGGTGAACGTCCAGTCACCGAGAAACCTGTACGGTACGCCCATGAAATCCTCGCGGCCGCCGGCGATGATCGGCTGGCTGAAGTCGTAGGCGCAGTTCGGCCCGTCGGCGGTATCCACGTTCGGCTCGACCTCGAAATCACCCGGCGCTTCGAGCACTGCCGGGCAGAACTTCAGACCGAGATTGGCTGCATAGGCCGGCAGTTGGCCGAGCAGGTAGTCCCAGGGCGGATTCGGCACCAGGCCGATGCCGAAGGCCGTGGCGAAGGGGATCGTGAACGCGCCGATGCAGAGCAGATTCCGGTCGTTGCCGGTCAGGGCACCGGTCTCCAGTCGCGCTTCGACCCCTGCCAGCGCGTATTCCAGTTCCGGCAGATTCAAGGCCCGCAAATTGTCCAGTGCCTGGTGCATTTCCGCCTCTGAGCCCGGAGTCTTGTGCGGGGTTGGAATCTCGACCCTGGATTGGGCCAGGGCCACACCGGGATGGACGAGGAAGCTTGCCGCCAGATACGCCACAGGCAGCAGCAAAGACAGGGATCGAACGGTGAGTTGGCTCATTGGTCGGCACGCGTTTGGTCAAAGATGTATTGAACACTGCGCCCTTTTCTGCATAATCGAATCATCCGATCGCCCACGAGCGCCCATGGCCGACTTCTACGCATCTGCCGACGACCCGCCGTTGACCGAGCTGCTGCGTCGTTGCGCAGACGGGGACCGGGTTGCCAGGGAGCGGGTCTGGACCGCTGTCCACGGCCAGCTGCGTGTCCTGGCCCGCAATCGACTCGCACGCGAGGCGCCCGTTACCTGCCAACCCACCGAACTGGTCCATGAAGCCTTCCTGAAGCTGTCCGACCCGGCGTTCGCGGTGCGCGACCGCAATCACTTCCTGGCCATTGCCGCGGTCGCGATGCGCCAGGTGCTGGTCGAACAGGCGCGCCGTCGTAACCGCCACAAGCGCGGCGGTGGTGCACGGCCGCTGACGCTCGACACACGCAACGCCGGTGGCGATTTCACGGCCGCCAAAAGCATCGATGTGCTCGATCTGCACGCCGCGATCGACGAACTGGCCGAAGCCGATCCGCGCAAGGCCGAAGCCGTGGTGCTGAGCTATTTCGGCGGGCTGACCGACAGCGAGGTGGCTGCCGTGTTCGATATTTCGACGGCAACCGCGAAGCGTGATCTGCGCACCGCGCGCGCCTGGCTGGGCAGCATGCTTGGATCCGGACGATGAAGCACGATGAATTCCGTCGCCTGGAAGCCTGGTTCCAGCGCGCCGTGGATGCCGACGATCGGGTAACGGTCATCGAAGCCTGTCGCGCCGAGGATCCAGCGCTGGTCGAGCAGCTCGAGGCCATGCTGATCGCCGACGATCAGCAGGCGCACGACCGCGATCACCTGCGGCAAGTGATCGCAGCGGAGGCCGCTGCGCATTCCGACAACGTCCTGCCCGAGCGAATCGGGCCGTTTGAGGTGGTGCGGCGGCTCGGTGCCGGCGGCATGGGCGTGGTCTACCTTTGCCGCCGCTCGGGGCCTGACTTCGATCAACTGGTCGCCGTCAAGCGCCTGCCGACGACCGGCGATTCGGATTTTGCCCGCCAGCGGCTGAAGCTGGAGCGCCGGGTACTGGCCGGACTGCGTCATCCCAATATCGCCCAGCTGGTCGACGGCGGTGAAGAGGCCGACGGCACGCCCTGGGTCGCGATGGAGTACGTCGACGGGCAGCCGATAGACCAATGGGCGAAGGACCAGGCCCTCGACCGCCGCCAGCGCGTGCAGCGCTTTCTGTCGCTGTGCGACGCGGTGCAGTTCGCGCACCGCAACCTGGTTGTGCATCGCGACATCAAGGCATCCAACGTATTGATCGATGCCCATGGGCAGCTCAAACTGCTCGACTTCGGTATCGCCAAACTGATCGGTGACGTCGAGGGCGACCATGCCGGAATGACTGTGGCTTCGACGATGACGCCGCACTACGCCAGCCCGGAACAGGTGCGCGGCGAGCCGGTCACGCAGGCCTCGGACGTTTATTCTCTGGGCGTATTGTTGTATGAGTTACTGGCCGGCCACCGTCCTTACGACTTCGCCACGCGACGACCCTCGGAGATCGAGCGCATTGTCTGCGAGGCCGAGCCGCCAGCGCTGGGCGAACGCAACAGCACCGATCTGGACTGCATCATTGCGCGTGCCATGCACAAGGATCCCTTCAGGCGCTATGCAAGCCCGAGAGAACTGGGCGACGACCTGCGGCGCTGGCTGGCGTCCCGGCCGGTCGAGGCGCGACCGGACAGCGCCGCCTACCGCACACTGCGATTCATACGGCGACACCCGGTCGGCGCAACCGCCACGGCGCTGATCGCGGTGCTGGTGCTTGGCTTTGGCAGTACGATGGCCTGGCAGGCGCGCCAGCTGGCACTTCAGCGCGACGCTGCCCAGCGCGAGGCAAACATCGCCAGGGAAACCAGTGAGTTCCTGATCGATCTGTTCGCCGTGTCCGATCCGCGCGAGTCCAATCCGGCCGACGTAAGCGCCCGCGATCTGCTCGATCGGGCGGCCGAGCAGCTGCCGTCGCAGCTCGACAGCGACCCGCTGGCTCGAGCCCGGCTAATGCACGTCATCGGTCTGGCCTTCTCCAACCTCGGCGATGCCGAGCGCGGAATTTCCCTGCTCGACCGGGCGATGATGCTGCGGATCGAACATGCCGGCGACGACAGTGCCGAAACCGCCGATTCCCGCAACCGGCTCGGCAACATTCTTCGCCGCTTCGGTCGCATGGTGGAGGCCGAGCCGCTGCTGGTCCGTGCGCTGGTGTGGCGCGAACAAAACGGTGCGGTCGATGAAGATCTTGCCGACTCCTACAACAACGTCGGTCTGCTGCAAAACGAGCTCGGCTACTACGAGACGGCCGAGGTCACGCTGCGCCACGCCATCGCCGTGCATCGGCAGATTGATGGCCAGGATACCCGCGCCGCCGCTTCACCGCTGCACAACCTGGCGCTTGCATTGCGTAATCAGCAACGTTTCGACGCCGCCGCCGCTGCGGCCGCCGAGTCGATCGCGATCAAGCGCGCGGCGGGGGACTGGAGCCTGTCGTCGCTGGCCGCCACGCTGGCCGTGCTCGCCAACATCGAACGCCAGCGGGGTGATCTGAAGGCGGCATGGACGCATTCCACCGAGTCGCTTGGTCTGCGTGAGCAGGTCTTCGGGCGCGACAACGTGCTGATCGCCAGTGGCCTGGTGACCCACGCCAACATCGTCGCAGCGATGGGCGACCTGGAACAGGCCGAGCAACTGATGCGGGAGTCGGTGGCATTGTTCGAGGCAGATGGCAGCACCGACAGCCTCCGTGCCGCCAATTCGCAACTGGGTCTCGGTCTTTTGCTTCTCGACCAGGGCCGCAGCGACGAAGCCCGTCCGTTGCTCGAACGTGCGGCCGCCAGTGCCCGACGCGAACTGCCGGCGGACAGTCCGGAACTGGAGCGCTTCGAGTCTGCACTGACGCGACTTGAAGACACAGCCTGACGCCGCCTCGTCCTGGTCCGAGGTTTTGGCATTGTCGTCCAGCTCAGGATGTGCGTCCAGCGATCACCGGGGACTCGTTTGATCAGCAGGTCGATTGGTGCGCAGTGCCATGATCTGTTTACTTTTTTGCACCCAGCCCCGCACGAGCGCAGACGAGTGACCGATCCGATCACTTCGATCAGCCGGCATCGAACCGGTATACAAGGGGCGCGAACATGAGCGCCACGAGCAAGCGCGGCACATCGGCCACACGGTCACCGCTGCGCGCATGCGGTTTATCGCTGCGAACAGCAGCCTGCGTTGCGGCGACAGTGGCGGCGCTGCCCGGAATTCAGTAGAGTGTCGACGACGACCGCATGAGACACACCCTTGGCCAAGTTGACACGACTGCTGGTGCCGACGCTTGCTGCTTCGACGATGCTCGTGGCTGCGGCATTCGCAGCGGCCGCCGTGACCGTCGAGCCACTCCCTGGCGAGCCACCCGTCCGCACTTTCTCGATGGCAGAGTACAACAGCAACGTCCAGAACTGGGGCGCGGCACTTGGGCCAGACGGGCTGATGTACATCGGCGGCGGCATGGGTTTGCTGGAGTACGACGGTGTACGCTGGACTCGGCACGACACGCCAAACAACTCCCGCGTTCGCGTACTGCACATCCAGGAACTCGACGCCGCGCCCGCCCGTTTCTGGATCGGCTCGACCAACGAATTCGGCTACTTCCAGCGCGATGCAACAGGCGCGATGGCCTATCACTCGATCAGCGAGCAGCTGCCCGAAAACCAGCGCGAGTTTGGTGACATCCGTGGCATCGTGGAGGTTGATGGTGCGCTGTACTTCCACTCCATTCCGACGCTGTTCCGGTGGGACGGCGAGCAACTTCGTCAGCTTGCCCAGTGGGACGGCATCTTCCGGCTCATGCTGGCGGTCGACGAGAGAGTCTACATCGCAGTGCGCGACCGGCTCCACGAGGTCACCGATTTTGACAACCCGGAGCCGCCGACGATCGAGCGCTGGCGCTGGGATTCGCTCAGCGAAGACCCCATTGCGGTCACCTTTCTCGAGCCCTGGCCCGATGGGCGCATGCTGCTGGGCACCTATGCCGATGGTCTCTACTGGCTGGGAGACGGCGCACCCGAACGCTTCGCGCTGGACGTGGATGTCAGCGACACCTGGCCCTACATCGTCCACCGCCGCGACGACGGCACAATTCTGCTCGCGACCCGCAACGCCGGGCTGTTTCACCTGACCGGTAGCGGCCGCCTGATCGAACACGTCAGCAGCAACAACGGCCTGCCCAAGGATGTGATCAATGGCCTGGCCGAGGACGGACAGGGCGGTGTCTGGCTGCCGCAGGATGGAGTGATTACCCGCGTCGCGCTGGACGCTCCGATGCGGACCTGGGGCGCCGAGTCCGGCATCGAAAGCGCCGCCGGTCTGACCAGGCACGCCGGCCATGCATTGATCGCCGGCATGGGCGCAGGTGTGCTGCGCCTGGAGGCTGCCGCGTCCGATCGCGGCCGCGCCAGGTCACTGGATGCCAGCGCGCTGGACTTTCCGTTGACTTCGACCTGGGATCTGCGCTCGATCGAAGACCAGCTGCTGTGGGCCGGGTATCGGGGTGTGCGCCGGCTTGATCTGGATCCTGACGGTACCCGGATCGTCGGCCAGGAGCGGCTGCTCAATGATCACTACGCCTACCGACTGACACCGTCGCGACTGCGTGCGGTGGTCTACGCCGAACTGGAGTCCGGCCTGGGCCTGCTGACACGCAACGACGAAGGCCGCTGGGTCGCCGCTGGCGGAGACAGCGAGGACGGCAAGGTTGCCGGCATCGACGTCCGCCCCCACCACGTCGCCGAGGCCGCCGATGGCCGCGTCTGGGTCGGCACCGTACTGGGCCGGCTGTTCGTGCTCGAATGGCGGGACTCTGAGCTGGTACTGGTCGCTGAACTCGGCGCGGACGAAGGGGTGCCGCAAGGCTATGCCTGGCCGTTCGTGCTCGGTCAGCGACTCGTTCTCGGCACCTTCGACGGCGGCTACCGTCCGCGACTCGACGCCGACGGGGATGTGGTTGGCGTCGAACCCGACCCGGACTTTGATAACGAGACTCTGGGCGAGCCTCGCGGCATCTACAAGATGGCCAGCCCCGATGGCATGCGCGTGCTGGCCGGGGTCGGCGACGGCGGGGCATTGCGGTTTGGCCGCATCGACCAGCGTGGCGTGTTCACCTGGCAGCCACATCCGGTGCCCGGCATCGAGATCGGCCAGAACGACTTCATCCACGCCGACGATGATGCTGCCTGGATCGGCCGCGCACCAGGCCTGGTGCGGCTGACCTGGCCTGAAGTCGAGCCGGCTGGCCAGGCACCGCAGCTCGTTGTCACCCGCGCCGGCTACCCGGACGCCAGCGAAGGGCCGCAATGGTTGCGCGGCGGACCGGGCGCTGCAGCCGCACTGGCCGAGGCCGCCCTGCCGTTTCGCAAGGACTCGCTGCGCTTCGAATATGCTCTGGCAAAGTTCGACCAGCCGCAGGCCAACCGCTACCGTGTCCGGCTGGACGGTCTGGATCGCGACTGGTCGCAGTGGTCGGCCGAGACCCGCCGCGATTACACCAACCTGCCCGGCGGCGACTACGTGTTCCGGGTTCAGGCGCGCGACGGGCAGGGCCGTCTGTCCGAATCCGCGCCGCTGTTGTTCTCGATCGCCCCGCCGTGGTTCCTCGGCACGCCGATGCTGCTCGTCTACGCCGCCGCGGTTCTGCTGCTGTTGTGGCTCACCGCCCGCTACGGCCAGCAGCGTCGCGAGGAGCAATTGCTGGCGCGCCAGAACGAGCTCGAACTGCAGGTCGCCGAGCGCACCCGCAAGATCCGCCGTCAGGCGCGTGAGATCCGCGAGATGAGCGACGCCCGCGCCGCGTTCTTCGCCAATGTGTCGCACGAACTGCGCACCCCGCTGACGCTGACCCGCGCGCCACTGGAAGAGCTGGCCCGTGACACCATCCAGTTCACCCCCACACAGCGCCAGCATCTCGACATGGCCTTGCGCAACACCGCTGCTATGCAGTCACTGATCGGTCAGGTGCTGGACCTGCACCGGCTTGATGCCGGGGGCATGCCGTTCCACCCGCTACGTGCAGACCTGTGTGTGGCGGTTACCGCCATCGTCGAGCGTTTCAAGGTTCACGCGAAGTGCAATGGCGTCGGCCTGATCGTCGAGGGCGCGGAGGCTCCCATGCTGGCCACATTCGACGCCGAGCACCTGGCGACGATCGTCTCCAACCTGGTTTCCAACGCTGTTAAGGTCGCGCCGGAGGGTTCGCTCGTGACGGTGCGGTTGGCCGCGCAGCATGACGGCCACATCGTTGAAGTGCTCGACACCGGACCCGGCGTGGCCGGGGCCGACCGCGAACGCATCTTCGAGCGCTACCAGCAGGCCGCCGACGCACCGCATGGCGGAACGGGGATCGGTCTGGCGCTGGTCCGCGAACTGGTCGAGCTACACCAAGGCCGGGTCGAGGTTGGCGACAATCCCGGCGGTGGCGCATGCTTCCGTATCTGGCTGCCACCGCGTCCCGACCTGCCGACCACTGGTGAGCAGCCTGTCACTGATTGGCCGGAACAGCCGGCAGCCGGGTATCCCGATGCCGAAGAAGCGGAAAATGGTGCAGGGGATCGTCCGACCGTGCTGATCGTAGACGACAACGCCGAGTTGAGAGGCTTTCTTCGACTGCGGCTGGGCCGCGCGTACCACATCGTCGAGGCTGGCGACGGCAAGCAGGGCTTGCTGAAGGCCCGCGAGACCCTACCCGACGCAATCGTCACCGACGGCATGATGCCCGAGCTGGATGGCTTGAGCATGACGTCCCGGCTCAAGTCCGATCCCGAAACCGACTACATCCCGGTTCTCATGCTCACCGCTCGTGGTGGCCCCGATGCTGTCATCCGCGGCATGCAGGCTGGTGCCGACGACTATCTGGCCAAGCCTTTTGACACCGCCGAGCTCGCCGCGCGCATCGCCGGTCTGATTGCTTCGAGACGGCGTCTGCGCGATCGGCTGGCCAGGCAGACCGTGCAACCCGAGCCCAGCGAAGACCCGTTCGTTACCAGGGCCCGCAGCGTCGCGAGCGAGCACCTTGGCGAACCGGGCTTCTCCGTTCGCGACTGGGCTGCGCTGCTGCACATGGACCGCACCACATTGTTCCGGAAGTTCAAAGCGGCAGTGGACCGGTCTCCGGAAGAGGAGTTGCGAGAGATGCGTCTGCAGTGCGCAGCGAAATTGTTGCGGGCGCAGGCGGGGAACGTGGCCGAGGTGGCGGACGCGGTGGGGTTTGCCAGCGTCAGCGCGTTTTCGAGAAGGTTCAGAGAGCGGTTCGGGGAGACTCCGGCGCGCCACAGAAATGACCTGCACTCTGATTCGACATAGAATCCATCACCGCGAGTTGTGCCACCCAGGCGTCGCCTGAATGGGCCTGACCACCGCGCCGTCACCCTCAAAGATCTGCTGCCAGGGACGTTTCCGGCTGATTGCAACCAGCGGGCATAAATCTGCAACCGCCGGCCATTCACGTGCTGACAGCTTTGCGTCAAGCTGTGCGGGACGTTTGCACCGGAGCCTGACCGTGGGCCGAAAAGATCTGATCCAATTCCGCTGGACACACATTGCCCTGATCATTCTGCTGGCCGAGTCATGCGCCGTGCAGGCGCGAAATTTGCCACCGGTGCTGCAGCCGCTGGTCGATGTGCCCGCACGGGCGGTCTGGGTCGATCTTGCCGGTGACGGCGCCGACTCCGGGCGCGCCACGAGCGGTTCGCCGGTGTTCACACGCGCCTCGCTGGAGACCCTGCCGTTCGCACAGGGGCGGATCCGGATCGACTCCACCGCGCACACGCTGGAGCTCACCGAGCCGTTGTCGGAGTTGGTGATTCAGGTTGATATCGAACGCGCGGACGCAGTGATCGAAATGGTCGCATTGCGCGGCGAGCACCCTATTGGATCGCTGCTGTTTGGCTTCGATGGCAGCAAACGCCAGGGCCTGTTCGACGCGGTCGATGGTCGGATCGGGATGCGCACGCGCGAGTCGTTCGACCGTGTCGAATTGCGAACGGCGCACGCGCCGGCAGGCGCAACGGGGTTCACCATCGAGTCGGCCTGGGCCGGTTCGGGCTCCGCCAGCCGCGCCAACCGCGGCGGCACCGGCAACGACTTCGCAACGTTCTGCCAGGTGCCGCTGGGCATTGCCCATAACGTGGCCTTTGGCGCATCACTGGTGCCCGGTGCCGGCGTGCTGGCCCAGGGCACGGCGTATGCCACCAACCTGGCGCTGAAGTGGTGCCTGACCTTCATCGAGCCGCCGCCGGACCGGGTCATCCGAGTTCCGGCCGGCGTCTGCGAGGCCACCTTCGAGCAGCCGCACATGGTCTCGACCTACGAGAACGCGCTCGGGGTCAGTCTGGGCTACAACAGCAACTGGGGCGAGCTGGGCTCGCCGACGGTGTTCCACCACAACACCGAGGTCGACGTCGTGCTGCTGTACAACACCTCGACGCCCGCGATCGCGCCGAGTCTGGACCTGGGCTTCTGGGCCGAGACCGGCTCGTTCGAAGCCACCGACCGGATCTACGAGGACTGCCGCGCCGACGGTTCGGTGCGGTTCAGCCAGCTCGACGGCACCGGGCCGATGTATGAGTGCCCCTACGTCGAAGGCCGCGAGCTGTCGTTCCCGGTCGGCGAACGGTTGCTGCGCTGGCGGGTCAATGCGCGGATGTCGGCGCTGGACCTGTTCGCACCGCTGATCCCGGGCATACCGCCTGGCGCCAAGGGGCAGCCATGGAAGGGCCTGCTGATCAACGCGATCCGTGAGGCGATCCTGATCGCCAATGACGCGGTGTTCTTCTCTGGCTGGCGGATTGACAATCACCGCGACGTGTTCCAGTTGATCCGGGTCTACGACGAGATCCCGCCTAGCATTACGCCGCAGCCCTTCTCCGACGATCGGATTACCGCTGTGCTGGTCGGTGCCCCGCCGAACCAGACCATCGAAGTGACGATCGAGGCCGACGAGGCCGGCGGTGTCTCGCGTCTGCGTTTCGAGCCCCTGCTGCGCTCCATGTATGCACTGGCCGACGCCTGCGGGCGCAATGTCTCGTTCTCGGCCAGCTATCCACAAGAAGCACTTCGGTCCTTCTGGCCGGTCAGCACGAGCGGCCAGCCCAACGCCTTCGACATCACCTGGACGGCCCGCGATCCGGGACCCAACCTGGCGCTGCAGCAAAATGAAGTCTCGACCACGATGCGGGTCGAGGTGGTCGATACCCGCCCGCCGGTGATCGTGCCGCCCGACGACATCGTCGAGGTGGACAGCGGTGCGGTCAGCGCGCTCGGCCAGCCGCTGGTGTTCGATTTCGTCGACCTGAACCCGATCGTGAGCAACGACGCGGTGCTGCCGATCGGCTTAGGGCTGACGCTGGTGAACTGGACCGTCACCGATGCGTCCGGCAACAGCGACTCGGCGGTGCAGATCGTCAACGTCAAGGCATCCAACCTCCCGCCGAGCCCGATCGCACAGACCGGTGCGAACCGGGTCGATGCGGTGTCGTTCGAGCCCACACCCATCCGGCTGCAGGCCACCGACCCGGACGGCGATCCGCTGCGCTTCTTCATCGACCAGGCGCCCGCCGACGGCTTCTTCATCGCGCCGCTGTACCCCTACTTCGTCGAGGACTTCCGCGTCGAGCAGAGTCTGACCGACGCGCAAGTGCTGGCGATCTGCACCAATGGGCAGGGCAGCGACCGAAATTTCCACCTCGACTTCCCGTCCGAACCGCGCCACCTGAGCAGCACCGACGACGGTCGCACCTACGTGGTCGACCGTGGCTACATCGACTGTCGTGGCGGCGCGCCGGTGAGCTTCGAGCGCGAAGGCCGGATCGCGGTGTTCGGCAACGACGGCGCTTACATCGACGGCGTGCCGGTCAACGACAACGAACTGCGCGACGTGGTGCTGGACGTCAACCAGGGCCGGCTGTTCCTGACCTCGCATGCCAGCGGCGGTCAGTCCTCGCTGCGGGTCTATGATCTGGACCTGAACCTGCAGGTCAGCTACCGGCTGGCCAACCTGCGCGACCGCGACGGCAACCCCGTGAGCCTGCTGCAACCCGGCGGTGGCAGCACGCTGGACGATGCCAACAGCGGCGGGGTCGACGCCAACGGACTGCTGTACGTGATGAGCCGGTACTCGGTGATCCATGTGCTCGACGGCACGCTGCCGCCGGGCTTCGACTGTTCGGTCAACTGCACCCACACCCCTGCCTACATCGGCGCCTTGAACGATGACGGCCTGGCCTTCGAAGGCTCGGGCAGGGAGCTGCAGCTTGATGCCGACGGCCGCATCGTCGCCGGTCGCCGCAGCCGGCTGTATCGCTACACGCCGTCTTATATCGCTGCCGACGGCTTGGCCTACCCGGGCACGCTCGAGGGCTGGCTCGGCCGCTGCGATATCGACCTCGCTGTAGGCGATCAGGCCGTTTGTGACGTCGGCAACCGGCGCACGCTGGGCTTCTCGTGTACCGATGCCACCTGCGCGGTCGACGAGGCCTTCAACCCCGAGGAGCAGGTGATCTGCGGCGCTTCTGGCATCGGTGGTCAGCCCACCTGGGGCTGCCGACCGGGGCAGTTCCGCGGTGTGCCGGCGCTGGACATCGACCCACGTGGCACCATCTATGTCGCCGATTCTGGCAATGCGCGCATCCAGCGCTACTCCACCGACGGCTTCTTTGCCGGCCAGGCCGAGTCGACCTGCGACGGCAGCTGCTTCGTGCTTGGCGATTTCGGCAACCCGCAGAACGTGACCGTCAACTCCAGCCGATTCTTCGTCCTCGACCCGGCCACCAACCTGCTGCACATTTCGCTGCTGACGCCGTTCGTCGAGATCGGCCCCGACTATGCTGATCTCGAGTACCAGTCGAACAACGACTTTGCCTGCGTCAATCCAGCCGACTGCATCGACGGTTTCAGCTTCCAGATCAGCGACGGCGTACGTGACCCGGTCACCGGGCGGACGATCCGCTCGGCACCCGCCGGGGTCGAGATCGGCGTGGTGCGCAATTTCCGCCCGCCATTCGCCACGCCCGGGATTGCCGTGGTGCTCGACGAGGACACCCCGAACGCCATCACGCTGGACGGCAGCGACCCGGACCCGCTGGACAGCCTGGTCTTCAACGTCGTCGATCCGCCCGCCAACGGCACCTTATCGATCGTGGCCAACCAGGCCACCTATACCCCGGATCCGGACTTCTTTGGCGAAGATGAATTCACCTTCATCGCCGATGACGGCGTGTTCGCCTCCGCACCCGAGGACGTCCGGGTGACCGTGGCCGAGGTCAACGATCCGGCCGAGGTCCGCGTGCCCGAGCCGGCGACGGTCGGCGTCGGGTTTGTCTATCGGATGAACGCGGAGTTCGTCGATCCCGATCCCGACGAGCAGCATCGGCTGCGCATCGACTGGGGTGACGGCACGGTCGAATTCGAGACCGCCACCGACGGCGGCGGACCCGAAGTCGGCCAGTCCGGCAACGGTGTCGGCACTCTGACGGCTGAGCACATCTACTCCGCGCCGGGCACGTACATCGTAGAACTATGCCTCGACGACCGCGTCGTCGGTGACGACGGCAGCGAGACGCCGACGTCCGAGACGCTGACCGGGTGCAACAGCTTCCCGGTCACCGCGATCGATGGCCTCGACCTGGTGATGTCGGCAGTGCCGTCGACCGAGCGGGCGCTGCCAAACCAGTTGATCAGTATCCTGTTCCGCGCACTGAACGCCCCCCCGACTGCCGGGCCGCCGACCACTGCGACCGGTGTTGAGCTGAACGTCGACCTGCCCGAGGGGCTGGCGCCCGGATCGATCACGGTCTCCGGCACGGGCTGTGTGCTGAACGGTCTGCAGGTGAGCTGCGACGTCGGCACGCTGAATCCGGGCTTCTCCGGCAGTGTCGAGATCACCGCCCAGGTCGACGGTTTGGCCGCACCGGGCACGCTGTTGGCGTTCACCGCGCGTGCTTCTGCCAACCAGACCGACGTCAACCCGGACAACGAGGTCTCGCACGTGATAAGCGTGGTGCCGCCAGCCGACATCTACGTCGATGCACTCGCCGATGCCTTCCTCGACAAGTCCGACACCGATCCCGGCGACGGCCTCTGCCGGAGCGAGGACGGCGTGTGCACCCTGCGCGCGGCGATAGAGGAAGCCAACGCCCAGCCCGGTTTGCGGGTGGTGTCGATCGGCACCGGCGTCTATACTCTGGACCCAGGAACCGACATCCAGGTCACCGATGACCTTGTGCTGATCGGCACCGGGGCGGCCAACAGCATCATCGACGGCAGCGACGGTGGGACGGCGTTGAGCGTTGGCGACGTCGACGTGACCCTGCGCATCGAAAACCTGACCGTGTCGCGCGGCCGCGTGAGGGCGTGGCCGGGCGACCTGGTCGTGCGTCGATCCCGGTTCACCGGCGGTGTGGCCGACGGCTTCGTCGGCGGCGCGATCATCGCCAACAACGGGATCGATATCCGCGACACCGTGTTCGACAACAATCGCGCAGTCAGCGGCGGTGCGATCTGGGCGCAGGCGTCCAGCAGCGGCATCTTCGAGAACGTGACCGTGACCGGCAACCAGGGCGGCGGGCTGTATCTGGGGGGCTCCGACTACACGCTCAACCACGTCACGATCACCGGCAACTCGGGCGACACCGGCGGCGCCAGCGGCGTCTCCGGCGGTGCACTGACCGTTCGCAACGGCGCCCAGGTCACGATCACCGGTTCCGTGCTGGCCGGCAATTATCGACCGCCGGGGCCTCCGGTACTGCTGGACGTCCCGATCAACTGCGCCGTCGAAGCGCCGGGGCAGCTGATCTCCGGTGGCGACAACCTTTTCGGCGACCTGACCGGGTGCGGACTGACCCCAACGGCTGCTGACATCGTGATCGCCGATCGCGACGCCGAGCTGCAGCCGATCCGCTTCGCAGGCTCCTCGCTGCCGTTCATCGCGCCATTTGCCAACTCGCCGGTGGTCGACGCGATGCTCGGGCCCGACTGTCCGCCGGTCGACGCGATCGGCACGGTGCGGCCGGTCGACGGCAACAACGACGGCTTCGCCGATTGCGACATCGGCGCGATCGAACTGGTGCCGGATCTTGCCCCGCCCGAGCTCAATGTTTCGACCACCGCTATCGACTTCGGCGAAGTCGCGCCGGGAGCTTCATCGTCAACTCGCACGGTCACATTGAGCAACATCGGCGAGCAGGATCTGACCATCGACGTGATTGTTGTGCGCGGCCCGGCGGCGGCCGATTACAGCCTGCCTGCGACAAATAACAGCTGCGGCGGTGCAACCCTCGCCGCCGGCCAGTCATGTGGATTCGAGCTCGTCTTTACGCCGCAGCAGAGCGGGGTCAGGAACGCGAGCGTGGAGATCCGCTCCAGCAACCCGGGCGGGCCGCGTGTCATCGAGCTCACAGGCACCAGCGGCGTGCTGTTCTTCGACGGGTTCGAGGACTGACTGTCGATCTGATCACGGGGCGGCGATGTCGCATGTCAGGATCGGGCAGGGTCAGTCGTCGGTGAGCCTCCATGCTGCGATCACACCTTGCGCTGGTTCGACTCCGTGGCTGCGGCTTGACTACATAGCGAACCGCATTGGGTGGGGCTCGTGTGTATCGCCTGATGCCATACAGTGATCTGCATGGCGGTGGTTTCGGAGACCAACTGCGTCGTCAGGGCGCTAACAAAATGTGGTCAGACTAGCGCTCAACCAGTTCAACGCGGCGGTTTTTCGCCTTGCCACCATCGCTGGCATTGGAGAACACCGGCACCAGCGGGCCGACGCCATGTGCCTCCAGCCGGTCGGGTGCAATCGCATAATCCTGGATCAAGGCTGTGCGCACGGCCATGGCGCGATCTGTGGAGAGCTTGTCGTTGTAGGCGAATGTACCCACCGAGTCGGTGTGGCCGACGACGAAGAAACGCTTGTCGTTGGCATTGAGGTAGCTGGCAATTTCATCCAGTGCGCCTTTCGATGCCGGCATCAGGATGGCCTTGTCGTGTTCGAACATCAGTCCGTCCAGCACGGTGCGGCCCAGCTCTTCGATGTCTTTGCCCATGGCCTCGGCGTTGGCAATCACCAGACCGGATTCGGCTGCTTTGGTTTCCACCACGGTGATCAGTGTGGCAACTTCATCCTTGGAGTGCTGTTCCAGCGACACCAGCACATAAATGGTGTCATCGGCACGTTGTTTTTTGCCGAACACCACGCCGGTGCCGCCGGATGACGAGGTGCCGGAAACCAGCTTGCCCACCGCGCCGGGTTTACCGAAAGGATTTTTTGTGTAGTACACACCCAGCCAGCTGCCACCACCGATTTCGCTGCTTACGTTGCGTTCCGGCAGCATGCCTTCGGCAATGATCTCGAAACCGGCGGCCAGCAGTGCCTCCTGATAATTTTTCCAAACTTCCGGATGGGTGCGGTCGTCTTTCAGCGAGTAGAAATTACGGGTCACGCGACCTTCGGTTTCCACCCATTCGCTGATGGCGCGGTAGCCGGTCACCGGCCCCACAGGTATGGAATAGGGCAAATAATTGTCGGTCTTGCACCATTCAATGACACTGCCGGGATAGCGCGTGATGGCCGGATGATCGGCACAGTTGTCGGCGTCGGCTGCATGCAGGCTGAAGCTTAGCAAAACCAGTACCGCGAGCGTGATAGCTGGCAGGCTGCGCTGCTTGCTGAACAATGCTTGACTCTGACGATAGATCATTGATTTTCCCCATGGACTTGTGCGGAAGTTTCCAAGTATAGCGAATCATGGCTTATTCAATAAGCTCGGCCAGCAATGCGTAAGGATTGATCATCGCCTTAAAGGCGGCCACCTCTGTGGCAATCACCTATGTCGCAGCAAAGCCAGACGCGCAAAACCCCAACAAGAGGCGACCAGCGGCCTGTTGCAGGTGAAGGCCAGAGCATGGATGTCCTGCACCTCTTTGCTGCACCTCTGTGGTTGCACCTCTGTGGTCACCCGGTGCGGGCGTCGGCGAATAATTGTGAAATAACCGACAACGCGATATACTCAAACAGCATCTGGCTCTGTGCCCTGAATTTGAGCGCCGTGCAAGCAGGTCTGGATAATTCGCCGATCCGATCATCGGCAGCGAACTCAATTGACGTGTCGCGACGACGGGAAGACGCATGGCCATCCATTTGTCGAACAATCGCTCACGATTCAGCCGAACGCTGGGAGAATTGAGACGCAGACACGTGTTCCGCGTCCTCGGCGTTTACGCGATTGCGGCCTGGGGCATCCTGCAGGTCGCCGACATCGTTCTGCCGGCGCTGCTGATCCCGTCGTGGGTCATGTCGTATCTGGTGGTATTGGCAATCGTCGGTTTTCCAGTGACCGCCGTGCTGGCCTGGGTCTACGACATCACTTCCGACGGCGTGGTGCGCACGCCTGAAAATGAATTCTCGCCCGACACCGTAGGCACCGCCGCTGCGCAGTGGACCTGGAACTGGCGCTGGCTGGACTACCTGATCATCGCCGGGCTGCTGACGATACTCGCCTTCGTGCTCGTGAGCGGGCCCGACGGCAACTCACGCGATCTGCCCGAGCGCTCGATCGCCGTACTGCCGTTCGCCGACCTCAGTCCCCAGCAGGATACCGGCTATTTCTGCGACGGCATGGCCGAAGCCATCCTCGATGCGCTGGCGCCGCTGGCCGGGCTGCAGGTGGCGGCGCGTACCTCGTCGTTTGCCTTCAGGGGCAGCGACACCGACGTGCGCGAACTTGCCCGCAAGCTCGGCGTCGGCACCCTGCTCGAGGGCAGCGTGCGCAAGGACGGTGACCGGATCCGCGTCACCGCTCGGCTGGTCGACGGCCGCACCGGCCACCAACTCTGGAGCGAGACCTACGACCGGATGCTCGAAGACGTCTTCGCCGTCCAGGACAGCATTTCGCGGGCCATCGTCGACGTGCTGCGGGTCCAGGTGCTGGATGAAGTTAAACTTGTCGAAGTGCCCACCGACGATCAGCGCGCCTATGAGGAATACCTGCGCGGGCGCGATCAGCTCAGGAACGGGAATACCGTCGAAGACTACGCGCAGGCGATCGAGCGATTCGAGCGCGCGCTGGTTATCGACAGCGCCTTCGGCCTGCCCCGGGCGGGCATCTGCACCGCCTACTGGCAGCAGTACGAACTGGTCGGCGACAGCGCGCTGGCCGATCGGGCCATTGCCGCCTGTCGCGAAGCCGAAGCCTTTAGCGACCGGGCCGAAACCCTGGTCGCACTCGGCAACGTGTACCGCGAAACCGGTCGGGTGGCCGAATCGCGCGAGCTGCTTGAGCGTGCGCTGGAATCCGAACCCAACAACGCCAACGCCCACGCCGCGCTGGCCCAGGCGATGCGCATCGATGGCGAACTGGAGGCGGCCGAGCACCACCTCGGGCAGGCCATCGAAATGGATCCGGCCTACTGGCGCCACCATATGGCGTTGGCGCGCGTCATGTACGAACAGGGCCGAATCGACGACACCATCAGCCAACTGCAGCAGGCCATCCGGCTGGCGCCGGATAACCCCGTGCCGTATGCCAGCCTGGGCGCAATCCATTACTACGAGGGCAACTACCTGACCGCTGCGGAGATCAACCGCCAGTCGCTGGAGCGCAATCCGACGCCGCGGGCCTACTCCAATGCCGGCAGCTACTATTACTACGCCGGTGAATACGCCGAGGCCGAGGCGATGTACCGGCGCGCGCTGGAACTGTTCTCGCCGGGCGATTTCCGCTGGCACGGCTTCCTTGCCGAAGCGCTTGAAATGCAAGCCGAAAATGACCCACAGGAAATCGCCTCGCAGTATCAAGCCGCCGTACGCTTGGGCTACGAACGACTGGAGGTCAACCCTGACGACCACGCTGCGCGAAGCTTGGTGGCCAGCTACCTGGCCAGGATCGGCAGGACCGAGCAGGCTCGGACCGAGCTAGAACGCCTTGAGCAGATTGAGGATCTGGACATGCTGGCGCACCGCGCGATGGGCTTTGCCTACCTGGACATAAAGGCACACGAGCAGGCCGTCGGCCACTTCGAATCCACAGTGGCAAAGGGCTTTCCGGCCCAAATTCTGGCCGACGACCCTCGTCTGCAGCCGCTGCGCAGGGACGCAAATTTCAAGGCGCTGGTCTCCGACCACGTCGACTCCACGACCAACCCAGAGGAAAATTCGCAATGAAACGCTTTATCCAGATCTTGTCAAACTCACGCCGGGGCCTGCTGCTGCTCGCCATGGTCCTGTTCGTAGGCCTGGGGCTGACGGCTTGCAAGGACACCGTCGACCAACCGCCACCGCCGCAGGACACGCCACCGCCGCCGCCGCCTCCGCCGCCTCCGCCACCGCCGCCACCGCCGCCACCGCCGCCACCGCCGCCACCGCCGCCGCCTCCGCCTCCGCCGATGCAGGACTCGCTGACCGTGACGCTGCCGGCCGATCCGGGCGCCCCGCCGACGGTATCCAACGCGGTGTTCAGGGCCAGAGCCGGGGCCAGCGTCGAGATCGATCTGGTCGATCAGTCCAATCGACCCGCACAGCGCGCCACCGTGCTCCGGTTTCAGGAAGCCGCATTCCAGAATCCCGGCGGCCAGCCGATGAAGACCGTACCGCTCACGCCCGGCAGGAACGTCTTCACCGTCCGAAACTATGCCGACGGCGTATGCCGGGAAGAACAGGGCGGCTGCAAGTACGACGTCGTCAACACTGGCGAGCCGGGCCGCCCGGTGCTTGACCCGCACGTCATCATCTGGCAGTAGCAGCCAGGCGCGAAACCCCACCGGCGACCCCTCGGTCGCCGGTGGTATCTTTATTCCTTACCCTGGAATGGTCAGCTCGGCAGCTCGGGAAACCCATCGCCATTGACGCGAACAAGACCGCTGTCAGCCTGACTCTGTGTCATGTTTCCGTAACACCGAACACAATACAGCTGTGAATAAACGATCAGCGGCCAGTTGCAGGTGAAGGCCAGAACATGGCCGCAAGGCCGCCGCAGCCGCCGGCGAGACCTGGTCGCTGACATGCGGCGACAGCGGCCCCGGAGTCGTCACCCCGGCCGGCGACGGCGTCATCCTGATCCAGGGCGGGGCTCGGAGCTGGCCGAACGGTTTTTCAGGAACGGATTCGAGGTGCGCTAGAACAGCTCTGAAAAGCGACTTGACGATCTATTTCCAGTCTCACACAGGGGAATCCGGTGAAAGCGATGGTGGCCTGTCCCGTGGCCCGGGCAGCGCTTGTTCAACCAGCACTTCCGCCGCGTGGCGGGCGATTCGGGCGCAGTCGGGGTTTTCCGACACCTGGGCGGTGACGGTCGAGCCTTCGAGCAGGATGGAAAGCGCCGCGGCCACTTGCTTGGGCCGCTCGAGCCCGGCGTCCTGGGCCAGCTCCTCGATATAAGCCAGCATCTGGCGCTTGAAATTCTTGCAGGCGGCTCGGATCGCGGTGTCGGGCTCAGCATATTCCCCGACCGCGTTGATGAACATGCAGCCGTAGAACTTGTTGTCGGAAAACCACGCCTGAGCGACGTCGAACACAGCCAGGAGCCGCTCGCGCGGGGTATCGGCCGCGGCCTCCACCGCCTTCATGAAGTTATTGCGGAAAAGGCTGTCACGGTGCTTCAGCGCGGCCAGGATCAGCTCTTCCTTGGAGCGGAAGTGGTGGTACATGGTTTTCTTGGAAACATGGGCCGCCTCGGCAATGCGGTCGATGCCCACGCCGTGAAAGCCGTGAGCGTAGAACAGCTCGATAGCCGTGTCCACCAGTTGTTGGCGCTTTTTTGAAGTCATGTAAACCTTTCTGTTGCCTCTTCGTCGCTTTCCATATATCAATTTTATTCCTATTTTTCAATAAAGTAAACAGATCCGTCTCGAGATTTCCATATTATTTCCGTTTTTTGTGCTTGACATTCTATACAGATCGGTTTACATTTGCGTTTCCGATGTAAACAGATCGGTTTACTTTTTTTTAACCAAGGAGATCATCATGAGTAATATCCAACCCCTGACCAGTGACGTTGCCGGCCCCGCCGGCGAACTGCTTGACAGCATCAAGAAGAAGCTTGGCGTGGTGCCGAATATCTTCGCCACCTTCGCTCACTCCCCGGCGGTGCTGGAAGGCTACCTTGCCTTCAGCGAGGCGTTGGCGGGCGGCGTGCTGCCCGCGAGCCTGCGCGAGCAAATCGCAATTGCGGTGGCCGGCGAGAACTCATGCGATTACTGCGCATCGGCGCATACCGCGCTGGCCAGGGGCGCCGGCGTGAGCGCTGAGGAAGCGGCCCTTAACCTGGAAGGGAAAGCCAGCGATTCCAGGGTTGCCAAAATCCTGGCCTTCGCCAGGTCGATGGTGGAAAAGCGCGGCTGGCTCGATGAGAGCGAACTCGCGCAACTGCGTTCGGCCGGTGTCAGCGACGAAGAGTTCGTCGAGATCCTGGCCCACGTCGGGCTCAACCTGTTCACCAATTACTTCAATCACATCGCCGACACGGAAGTCGATTTTCCCCTGATCCGTACCGGCGGCAAACGCTATGCGGCTTGAATCAAGCTGAACCGACAAAGGAGCATCATCATGAGCAAGTTACTACCCACGATTGCACTTGTTACCCTGCTGGGTCTGAGCCTCAGCGCCCTGGCGGGTGACTACACCCACAGTGCCCCGGCCGTGAGCGGCTACGACGTGGTCTCGTACCAGACGGAAAAGCGCCCGCTGCGCGGTAACGGCCATTTCGTGGCCACCCACGACGGCGCGACCTACCTGTTTGTCAACCAGGACAACCTCGACGCCTTCAAGGCCGACCCCGAGCGGTATGTGCCGGCCTACGGCGGTTATTGCGCCTTCGGCGTGTCGGTGGGCAAGAAGTTCGTCGGCGATCCGGAAGTTTGGCGCGTGGTCGGGGGTAAGCTGTACCTCAACCTCGACGCCAACATCCAGGCCGATTGGCTGAAGGACGTGCCCGGCCGTATCGCAAAGGCCAACGCCAGGTGGGATGAAATCAAGGACGAGAACCCCGCTTCACTGTAAGTTCCCACCTTCGCGGCCGCCACCTTCGGTGTGGCGGCCGTTCATTGACAAATCGGAACTTCCCCTTTCCCATCCCGATTGCCTAACATGATACGGCTTTGAATCTGCGACCAGCGGCCGGTTGCAGGTGAAGTCAGAGCATCGGGGTTCTGTGCCTCAACCTCACTGCACATCAACTCGGGCATTGGCCATCCGGGCTGCCGAGAACATGATCGAGGCTACCCGCAAGGGAGAAATATGAGATAGCAAAGCGCCCCCAGAGAAATGTCTGCACTGTGAAACCAATCGCAAGAACAGCGCTGGTTCTGTTCCAGGATGAGCTCAGCTTGCGTATGCATGATCAGTTTGCCACTCACGTCTTTGCCGCACGGGCTGACGCTGGACTTCGCCCAGGCAACGAGTCAATATGACCAACAGATCAATTTGTAACGAGGAAGCAATCATGCGTCTGATTCCATTCTTTGCGCTGGTGGGCGCAATGCTTTTGCCAGGCACTTCAGGCTATGCACAGTCGGCAGCAGATGCCGAGCCACGTGGCGAATATCGTGTGACCATGCTGCGCGCAGCGCCGGGTAAATGGGTGGCAATGAAAGCGCTGATCGAAGGCCAGGGCGAGGCCGGTGTGGCAGATCAGAACGGCCGCATCGCCAGCTACCGCATGCGTCATGCCCAGGGCGCACAATGGGATTTCATGCTGATCCAGCCGATCGAAGGACTGCACCCGTATTTCAGCGCCGAGGTCCAGGCGCTGGAGGCGGATTTTCGCCATGCCATCGCCGAACTGGCCGATTTCGAGGAGGACTGGTTCGTAGAAGGCCCGGCGCACGCAACGCTGAAGCAAGCCTACCAGGCCGCCGGTGCGTTTTTGATTGAGATGTTCCGCGCCCGCGCCGGCATGCAGCAGGCCCTGTTCGACAGCCGGGTGAAGGAAAACCGGTTCCTGGCCAAAATCGACACGCCGACCAACTTCGTCTTCAGCGGCCACATCGGTGCCGACTGGGACGTGATGACGATTGGCTTCTACCGTGATTTTGCCCACTGGGGTACTGCCGGCAACGAGCACACGGCCGCAGCCCAGGAGCAGGCCGCGCGTGATGTTGGCTTCAGCGGTGTTGCCGAGCTGGCTCCGGGCCTGCGCGAGCTGCTGACCCAGCACCAGGACACCCTGGCCTCGGCGATGGACTAAACCGCAACGCCGGGGTACGATCTACGCGCGATGGGGGCAATTGACTACATGTATTCACTCAACTACAATTGCTTCCAAATGGAATGGAAATGACCGAAAAATGCCGACAACCATCCGACTTAAACCGGAAATCGAGGCTCGGCTGGACTTGCTGGCCAGGGAAACCAACCGGAGCAAGACTTTTTACCTGCGCCGGCTGATCGAGGACAATCTAGACGATCTGGAAGACATCTACCTGGCTGAAAAACGTCTGGAGAACTTGCGCGCCGGAATCTCGTCCACAGTGAACGCGGACGAGGTCTGGGGTGACTTGGACGATTGAGTTCGAGCGCGCTGCGGCGAAAGAATTTCGCAAGCTCGAATCGCAAGCACAGCGACGTATTCGCAACTTTCTAGAACAACGCATCCTAACCGGCGAGAGCCCAAGGATTGCCGGCAGCCCGCTGCACGGTACGCATTCCAGTTTGTGGCGATACAGGGTCGGACCATTCCGAGTGATCGTCGACATCCAGGATGATCGGATGATTGTCCTCGTGGTTCGAGTTGCACACCGGCGAGACATCTATAACTAGCCCGCATTATTCATGAACCTGACTACTGCGATGCTTCCAGCCCGCGCATCTGCGGCGTTTTGCTCGGTCACGAATCCTCAACGTACTGTCAAGTACGCCTGCGGTTCGTTCGGTCGCAAAACACCACAGCTACACGTTCTGGCAGCATCTCGCTACGTCGACTCATGAATAATGCGGGCTAGTGTACCCCCATCAGTGGCTGGCCGAGGCGGCAATCGCTTGCACAAAACGGCAAGCCGGCTATGCAGTAAACGAGACCTGAGGCTGGGGCCGCATAACCCCTGGTGGTGATGTGTGTCCTGCACCGCAGTCCAGGCGGCGATACACTGAGCACACCTGCGAATGCTTACCGCATAATGCCTGCATGACCGAGAAAGCCGACACCCAAGCCATCACCATTCTGCTGCAACGCAGCCGCGCCGGCGACCAGGCGGCGGTGGATGAGTTGATGACTGCCGTGTACGACGATCTCAAGCGCATTGCCCGCGGCCAGCTGGGTCGCTGGCATCACGGCCACACCATCAACACCACCGCGCTGGTGCATGAAAGCTATCTCAAGCTGGCCAGCAGCAGTGATCTGGATTGGCAGGATCGCGGCCACTATTTTGCCGTTGCCGCGCGCGCCATGCGCTTCATCATCGTGGACTACGCGCGCAGCCGGCTCAGTGACAAGCGCAAAGGACAGCTGGCCGACATTGAACTGTCGAGCCTGCCGGATGACAACCAGTTGCAGATTGAGCAGGTGGTGGCCGTGGACCAGCTGCTGGGACGGCTGGAATCGCTGGATGAGGACATGGCGCGCATCGTTGAGTGCCGCTTTTTTGCCGCCTACACGCTGGACGAAACCGCCACCGCCCTGAACATGTCCCGGCGCACCGTGCAGCGCAAGTGGCAGCGCGCCCGTGCCTGGCTGGCCACGCTGGGCGGTCTCGAATAAGCCCTTAATTGATCCGCCCGGTCAACACTTCGGGCACCTTTCCCAAGCACTGCAGCAAATCATCTGTTGCCGCCAGGCAAAATGGTCTGTCCAACTTTCCCCCTGTTTGCCGATATCCACAGGAGAGTCATGAATCTTCGCATCGACAGCGGAAACAGCAGCCATCAGGCCTGTTTCTGACCCGGTCGGCAGCGGCCGGGCACATCCATAAAGACACAGATGAGGATAACGTCTGGTCAATAACAGCGGGACGCGGATGCGGAGATTTGCAGTTGCTGATCCGGTCATGAGGCCAGATCAGCGCTTTTTACAACCATCCGTCAGAGGTAAACAGAGATGAAACATCCAGGTTGTGCAGTGCTTGTGTTTATGGTTTTGGTCAGTGCATCTGTGCTGGCGACCACGTTGGCTGAGCCGGTTGCGAATCGGGCGCAAAGTCAGCGCGGCGGAGGCACCGTGCGCACGGTCGGGCCAGATGCAGCGTGCCAGTTTAGCAGTGTCCAGGCTGCGATCAACGCGGCTAGTGATGGCGACACAATTCGGGTCATGACCGGGATCTACAACGAGAGCCTGTCGATTCTGTCGAAGGATCTGCAGCTCATCGGCGGTTTTGCCGATTGCACTTCCACCACCGCCAGCGGACGCTCCACGCTGGATCAGCAGGGCACGGGGCTGGGCGTCGACATATTCTATCCCGCCGCTGTGGGCGATCCGCTGCGGGAAGTTGTGCTGCAGAACTGGCGCATACGCAACGGTGGCGGCACTGGCGACTTCGTCGGCGGGGTAGTGGTTGAAGGGCGACCGGGACGGCTGGCGGTTGAACTCAACAACGTCGAGATTCGCGACAACATCAAGACCGGCACCAGCGACAATGGCGCGGGCCTGCGCATTCAGGTCAGTGGCGATGCTGCCGACACCGGCGGCCTGCCGTTCGGGCCGTTGGTGCAGATCGACAACGACAGTGCGATCATCAGCAACAGCACCGGCGGCCAGGGCGGTGGCATTTTCTGCCAGTCGAGTTTCGATGTTGGATTCCGCGGCGTGTTGCGGTTGGGCTCGGTACTGGTGTTCGACAACGAGGCCGATGACGGTGGTGGTCTGGCGGTAAACGGTTGCAAGAATGTGCGCATGTTCAGCGGTGGCCCGTTCGTGCTGATTGTACCGACCGGTGGGATCATCGGCAACACCGCCACCGGCAATGGTGGTGGCGTCTATGTCGACAACGGTGGCGAAGTGTTCATCGAAGGGCGTGCGCTTTCCCAGGTCGGCGATCCCGACGAGGCCGGGCTGATCTCCGGCAACCAGGCCTCCAGCGGTGGCGCTGCAGCCATCAGCGGCGACGGCTCCCTGCTGCAACTGCGCGATACCTATGTGACGGGCAACACGGCCGACGTATTTGGCGGTGCGTTTCGCGTGATCAATGACGGCAGGCTTGATATCGGACGCCAGCCAGGCTCCGGTGTGTGCCGCGAAGCCGAAGTTGGCGGCGGCGTGCTGAGCCGACCTCCGTGCATGATCATCGAAGACAATGTTGCCGGTAATCGTGGTGGCGTATTCAGCCTGTCGGGCACGGCCACTGCCGTGGTCGAAAGCACAATCATTCGCAACAATGATGCGACCACGGGATCGATCGCCACCGTCGGCAACCTGACCATTGACACTGGCCCGCCGTCACGCCTGACCATGCGCAGCGTGCTGCTCGACAGCAACACCGGTGGCACCAAAATGGAGGCGCAGTCCAGCGGCGAGATCGAGCTGCGCTATGCGACCGTGGTCGATCATCTGGGTGGTTTTGCCAGGGCATCTGCTGTGGCCGACCGCAGCGCCAGCATCGAGGTCTCCGGCACCATCTTTGATGGCAATTCGAGCCTGTTTTCCTCTCTTGGTGACGGCACCACCTCGATCACCGGTCGCTGCATCATCAGTGATATTGAACTGGCCAGCAGTGGCTTCGACAGCGCCGATTTCTACAGTGTGATCGACCCGCAGTTCATCGACCGTGCCAATGCTGACTTCCACCTCGGTGCGCAGTCTCCGGCACTTGATTACTGCGACAATTCCGGTGCACCATTGCGAGATCTCGATCAGATCACGCGCGGTGCGGTGTGGAACGGTCCGCCGCGACCGGTTGCACCCAATGCCGTGCCGGGCGACTTCGATCTCGGTGCCTACGCCGGTCAGTTCGAGCCGCTGAACGCCGATCTCGCAATGGCCACCGATCCGCCCGGACAGCAGCGCCTGTTCATCAACAACGGCGACTCGATAGCCATCAGCATGACGCTGACCAACAACGGCCCCAATACTGCCTTCGGACCGATCGACGTGATCGACGACTTCAGCGCCGGCGCGGTCAGCAACGAGAGCTGGAGCTGCACACCGCCAGCAGGCGTGACCTGCACCCCGGCTGCGGGCACGGGCGATATCCAGACCGAAATCAGCGGGCTGCAGCCGGGTCAGCAGGTGGCCTTCAGCCGCAGTGCCGATCTTGCCCAGCCGGGTATCGATCAGAGTTTTGCCTATGTCATACTGGTCACTGAATCCCAGTTCAATCTCGATAGCAACAGCAACAACAACTCGCTGGAACTGGATCTGGAGACCGGTCTGTTTGCCGACGGGTTTGAGTAGCCGCTGACAAGTCAGCAAGGTCTGGCTAGTCATCAGTCGCTGGCAAACACGCCTGCAGCGGCCTTGACGACGTAGACAGATGCGTGCGTCAGGGCTCAATCGCCACCGCAGCCAGCCGCAGTGATGTACAGCGCAACTTGTAGTCATGAAACAGCAGTCAGAGCATGAATTGAACGATCTGCAGGCACTGGATGCATGGCTGCAGGCGCGCCTGGATGGTGCTGACAGCCCACCTCCAGCCGGTATGGAGGCGCTGGCCTGGTCGCTGCTGCAGGCGGCCGAAACAGCCGATGACAGCAGGCCCTGGTCGCCGCTGCAGAACGACGAGTTCCGTGACAATCTGGCCGCAGCCCTGGAGCAGCCAGAGCGCCTTAAGCCCGGCACCCGCATCGGTGCGTTCAGCTTGCAGCACGAACTGGGAGCCGGTGGCATGGGGGTGGTCTACCTGGCCGAGCGCAGCGAGGGCGGCTTTACCCAACAGGTCGCGCTGAAGCTGTTGTCAGACCACTTTTCCCGCGCCGAGCACATCCGCCAGTTCAATCGCGAGCGGCAACTGCTGGCGCGTCTGGAGCACCCCGGCATTGCCAGGCTGATTGATGGTGGCATTACCACAGAGGGCCAGCCCTGGTTTGCCATGGAATATGTCGAGGGTGTGCCGCTGGATGTCTATGCGCGGGAACACCGGCTGAACATCCGGCAGCGACTGGATCTGATCCTGCAGTTGTGTCAGGCGCTGGACTATGCGCACAGTAAACTGGTGCTGCATCGGGATATCAAACCCAACAACATTCTGGTCGATGGCAGTGGCAGGCTCAAACTGCTGGATTTTGGTCTGGGCCGTGCCCGTGATGCAGACAGTGACAACGACAACACCGTGACCCAGGTGGCCTGGCGCTGGCTGACGCCGGACTACGCCAGTCCGGAGCAGGTGCGCGGTGAGCCAATCACACTGACTTCGGAAATCTATCAGGTCGGTCTGGTCATGTATCGCCTGCTGAGCCTGCATGCGCCATATGCCATCCGCGAGACCAGTCCGGCGGCCATGGTCCAGGCCATCTGCGACACCGTCCCGCAGATGCCCAGCCACCAGTGGCAGCAGGACGACGATGCCGAGTTGCCTGAGCGTGCCCTGCAACTGGAGAGCACCCCTGATGCCGTGCGCAGGAACCTGCGCGGCGACCTGGACAACATCATCATGATGGCGCTGGCGAAAAAACCGGACGAGCGCTACCGCAATCTGGGTGAGCTGATGGAGGACATCCGCCGTCACCTGGACAATCAGCCCGTGCGTGCGCGTGCTGCCACCACCGGATACCGGCTGCAGAAATTCCTGTTGCGCTATCGCGCCGGGGTCACCAGTGCTGCGATCGTGTTTCTGCTGATCTCAGCGGCGCTGGTGGTCATTACCCTGCAGTCTGTACAGCTGGCAGAACAGCGCGACAGCGCCCAACTGGCCGAGCAGCGTGCCCTGACCGAAGCGGCCAAAGCCAGACAGGTGCGCGATTACCTGACCGGTCTGTTTGAACAGGCCTCGCCACGCAACGATGGCGGGCGTGATCTCACCGCCTATGACTTACTGCAGCAGGGGGCCAAAGACCTGGATGAACTTGCCATGACGCCACTGATCCAGGCCGAGATGATGCTGGCGCTGGCCACTGCAAACCGCAATCTGCTGGATTTCGAGCAGGCAGCAGCGCTGCTGGATAAGGCGCTGACGGTGCTGCAGGCCACCGCCGAAACTGGTCCACAGGATCTTGCCGAGGTGCTGATCGAACGCGCCCGGGTGTACCAGCAGACCAACGATCACCCGGTAGCCCGGCAGCGGCTGCAGCGTGCCCAGGAACTGCTGGAGCCTGCATTCACCAGTGACAATCTGTATGCCTCGCTGCTGCGGCATCTGGCCATCACCGCAGCCAACCTGCGTGAATTCGAGCAGGCCGAAAATCTGATGCTGCGCGCGATTGACCTGTATGCCCGACTCGGCAATGACGAGGACAGGTTCTGGACCATCAACGATCTGGCGGCATTCTACATTTTTACCGAGCAGCCGGCCCAGGCCCAGCCGCTGTTCCAGGCACTGGTGGATCGTCGCACCCGGCTTTACGGTGCCGATGATGCCAGAACCTTGCACTCGAAACGCAATCTGGCGGCGGCGTGGATGGAATCAGGCCAGCTGCAGCAGGCCAAACAGGTCTATCTGACCCTGCGTGAGCAATATGCCGAGCTGTATGGTGCAGAAAGCCAGGAACTGGGCGCAGTGCTGTACCGGCTGGGACGCATCGCGCTGGAACAGGATGAGCTGGACAACAGTGCCGCGTTGCTGGCCGAGGCCAATCGATTGCGCCTGCACAATCGCGGCCCCAAAGATGCCAACCTGGCCACGGTGATGTCGTGGCAGGCAGAAGTTGCCCGGCACCAGGACAAGCCGGCGGAGGCCATCGCACACCTGCAGTCGGCACTGGCCATCTACGAGCAGATCAGCAGCGATCCGCATCCGCGCAAGCTGGAACTGCGGCTGTCACTGGCCAGACTGTTCACCGAAACACAGCAGTTGCCAGCAGCGCAGCAGGTGTATGCCAAGACGGCTGAATCGCTGCAGACGCTGGACGATCGCTTTCGCGCTGAAGCACTGGATGGCATGCTGGCGCTGATCACAGCCACTGCCGACAGCGATGCCACCCTGGCCAGGCAGACACTGGTCAATGCCGGTACGGTGCTGGCAGCCGCCCGCGACTCCGAGCAGTTCAGTGATTACCGGGCACGCATTGAACGGTTGCAGGCGAGCATGTCGACAGACTGATCCAGCCCCTGCGTCACCCCACTGCGTCGCCCCACTGCGTCGCCCCACTGTGTCGAGCGACTGCAGCAGTCAGCGCGAGCCCTCAATTAATTGCCGTCGGCTTCGTCCTCGACATCGTCGGCGGCATCTTCGACAGCGTCACCGGCATCCTCCACGGCCTCATCAATTTCTTCACCGGCTTGTTCAGCTGGTCCCTGATCCTCGCATGCGCTCAAGCCGGCGCCAGCGCCGACGGCAAGCAGCAGTAACAGCAATGTGCGCATGCAGCGGCGGCCAAAGGTCATGGCATTGTCGGGCTTTACTGGCTGATCGGGCATTTTGGTCATCGGATGGTCAATGTCTGATTCGTTCATGCTCAATATCTCCTGAAAGTGTTGAATAGGGAAAAGTTGTTCAGGTCAGCATAGACCGCAGCGGCTCACCCCGCATTAACCTGTGTTATCGCGCTCCAGCACTCATCACCCTATGGTTATGGACCTACAAACACCTAGGAGACAACATGATTAGTTGGGCACTGACATTTTTGATTATCGGCCTGATCGCCGGGGTGCTGGGCCTCAGCGGCATCGCCGGTGCTGCCACCAACATTGCCTGGATCCTGTTTGTGGTAGGTCTGATTCTGGCGCTGATCTTCTTTCTTACCGGCCGCCGTCCACCAATGTAGACTGGGCACAGCCTGAGGCTGCAGCAATGGCTCTAAGCGGCAGGGTTGAGTGGCTGCGTGCGTGCCCAACCGGCATCGACTTGCAGATAGGCGCGCTCAAACCCGCCAAATTCAATCAACGCTTCAAGATCCATGATGCGGATGCAGGCCTGGTCCTTGCTGATCAGGCCCAACTCGCACAACTGCTGGAATGTGCGGCTCACATGCACCGCTGACAGGCTCAAGGCGTCGCCGATGGCGCTCTGCGTCATCGGCAACTCGATGACATCGCCCTTGCTGTGCAGGCGTGCTTTGATCTCGACGAGAAAGTGCGCCAGCCGCTCGGCAGCATTGCGGCGTCCGATGTTGATGACACGTTCGACCAGCATCGACTGCTCACGCGCCAGCACCAGAAACAGCAAATCACCCAGGCGCGGTACCTGATCAAAAATTACGTTCAGTTGCTTGCGCGGAAACGGGCAGGCCACGACCGGTGTCAGTGCACGAAAGTCGCACAGGTTGCTGTGAAAGGTGATCTCGCGCAGGCCCGCGATCTGTCCCGGTGTAAACAGATCCAGGACCTGACAACGGCCATCCTCCAGCGTGCGCTCGGCGCAGACCCAGCCTTCGACGATGGTAAAGAAATACTCGGACCGAAGCCCGGCTTCTGCCAGCAGATCGCCCGCCGCATAGGTTACTGGCGACTGTTCCAACTCCTGCAGCAGCGCCTTCTCAGCCCCATTGAGCTCTGCAAACTGCTGAAACTGCGAGACAATACAGCTTCGCTTTGAATCATCCATATCCGGCTCCGGCCATACCCTGATTTGAATCTACCGGAATACTACCCGCACCACAAGCGGACAGCGGTCAGTCAAAGCCACCAGAGAACAGTTCACAACCAGGACAATGGCACGGGTGCAGCCGTCCAGTTGGAGTTTAGAGCAGGCGAGGCTCGGTGTATGGCGGACGGCGCAGGTACTGCATACCGCCTGCATGAAGACCGGTTATTCATGGCTGAGCGGTTTTGCATGATTGTTCTGATGTCTGCCGTGTGCGTTACACAAGCGGTATCAAGTGGCCTGCGCGGTACACCAGGCAGGGCAAGGGCGCTGCGGATTGCACAGCAAGTCGATATTCATTATGGTAGATTTCGTTACGTTCAACACTGGAATGCCATGTCGCAGACCGCCAAGATCAGCAGCAAGGGCCAAGTCACCGTGCCCATCGCGATACGCAAGGCGCTGAACGCCAATCCCGGTGATTGTCTCATCTGGGATGTGTCAGACTCAGGCAGTGTGGTCGTTCGTCATGCCAGAGAGGTTGATGTCAGCTATCTGAGTGCTGTGTCAGGCACCCTGTCCGAATGGAACAGCGACGAGGACGAAGAGACTTTTGCTGACTTATAAGCCATTTTCCGTTCTCAAGGTACCGTTCCCGTTTACTGACCGACAAGCGCACAAAACCCGCCCCGCGCTGGTTTTTTCGAGCACGGATTTCAGCACGTAAAGCGGCCATTGCCTGATGGCCATGATCACTTCCGCTCGGCTCTTAATCTGCGAACATGAGGAGATACGAGTTAAGGCAAAAGTTTTCCTCGTAGCTCAAGGTTTCTATCTCCTTGATCGATCCAGTTCTTGATGATGTCTATCAATTCGGATTGTGAAATTTTATTAGGACCTTTTATGGCGCACTCCCAGACAGTCAAGCACCGCCAGCCTGCAGCTGAGTATTCTGAAATCCGCATCTTGTCTCTGCGAATATTAGCATATATTTTATCTTGCCAAAACTTTCTATTTGTTTTCGGCCATTTATTAATACTTGCATAAATAAAGCCTCATAAGTTATACTATGCAGCATGATGGGACGAAGCAAGATTGATGCGCGCAAGCTGCCCCCTAAGGCGCAGGAGTTGCTCCGGCGCTCGGCCATG